>OJOX01000975.1_pt1 | contig 8936 bp, 7 predicted proteins | sample 1598301 | NCBI WGS metagenome assembly OJOX01 (sample SAMN03922480, study PRJEB24848) | human gut metagenome | isolation source: stool sample | host: Homo sapiens | place: Germany | collected 2011-05 | reverse complement strand
GGGCTCGGAGATGTGTATAAGAGACAGTACTGGGTGTATTTGACCTGTAAATGACGGAAAAACACGGGAGGAATTGTTATGAAATTGACCATGCAGCTTGGCAGCCGCAGCTATGATATCATCCTGAAAAGCGGGTGCCTGGCCAACCTGTACCAGTTTGCCAATGTTGCCAACCGCAAGGTGTTTATCCTGACGGATTCCGGCGTACCGGAGCAGTATGCCCAGACCGTGCTGGCCCAGTGCCCCAATGGAATGGTGTACACTGTGCCCCAGGGCGAAGCCAGCAAAAGCCTGAAAGTGTATGGCCAGGTGCTGCAGGCCATGCTGGAGTTCAACATGACCCGCAAGGACCTGCTGGTGGCCGTCGGCGGCGGCGTTGTGGGGGATTTGGGCGGGTTCTGCGCGGCATCTTATATGCGCGGCATTGATTTTGTCAACTGCCCCACCACCACCCTTTCCCAGATCGATTCCTCCATTGGCGGCAAAACCGCCATTGACCTGGGCGAAACCAAAAACATTGTTGGCGCTTTCTGGCAGCCCAAGGTGGTGCTGGTGGATTTTGATGCCCTGGCAACGCTGCCCCGCCGCCACTTTGTCAACGGCCTGGCGGAGGCCATCAAGGCAGGTCTGATTGCTGACCCGGAGCTGTTTGCCCTGTTTGAGTGTGAACACCCCGAAGAAAACATTGAGCGCATCATCTACCGTTCCCTGCGCGTGAAGAAGAACGTGGTGGAAAACGATGAGCACGAGCAGGGCCAGCGCGCCTGCCTGAACTTTGGCCATACCATCGGCCATGGCATTGAGGCTGTCAAGGGGGTGCGCGGCCGCCGCACCAACGGCCTGTTCCATGGCGAGTGCGTGGCGCTTGGCATGCTGCCTATGATCGAGGATAAATCCCTTGTGCGCCGCACCCGTGCCATCTACCGCACTTTGGGCCTGCCCACCCGCACGGGTGTGGACAAAAATAAGGTGCTGAGCTATATGCAGCACGACAAAAAGAGCGCGGGCAGCACCATTACCGTCATCAAGGTGCCCGGCCTGGGCTGCTGGCGCGCCGATAAGATTCCCATGACCGAACTGCCCGCCCTGCTTGGCATCAAGGAAAACGAGGACTGAGCCGATGAAAAATACCTTTGGCAATGCATTGGGCCTGACCATTTTTGGCGAAAGCCACGGTGCCGCCGTCGGCGCTGTGCTGGACGGCCTGGCCGCGGGGTTGCCGGTGGATGAAGCGTACATCGCCGAGCGGATGGACCGCCGCCGCGCCCGCGGAGATGGGCTTTCCACCGCCCGCACCGAGCCGGATGTGGTGGAGTTTTTGAGCGGTGTGGTCAACGGCCATACCACCGGCACCCCCATCACCATGATGATCCGCAACACCAACACCCGCAGCGGAGATTATGCAAAAACGGCGGATCTGCTGCGCCCCGGCCATGCGGATTACACGGCATATGCCAAATATGAAGGCTGGCAGGATGCCCGCGGCGGCGGCCACTTTTCCGGCCGCATCACCGCAGCCAGCGTGGCTGCGGGTTCGATCTGTGAGCACATTCTGGCACAGCGCGGTATTAAGGTGTATACCCACATTGCCCGCTGTGCCGGGGTGGAGGATGCTCCGCTTTCCAGCTCTGCCGGTTTGATTATGGCGGAACCGCAGCCGGGCCATTTTGCCCTGTTGGACCCCGAAAAAGAAGCCCCCATGCAGGCAGCCATCCGCGCAGCCGGGGCCGAGGGCGACAGCGTGGGCGGTATTCTGGAAACTGTCATCACCGGGGTGCCCGCGGGCATCGGCGAACCGTTCTTTGACAGTGTGGAAAGTGAGATCGCCCACCTGGCGTTTGCCATCCCCGCTGTCAAAGGCATTGAGTTTGGCGCGGGCTTTGCCTTTGCGGACCTGCGCGGCTCCCAGGCAAACGACCCGTTTACCATGCGGGACGGCAAAGTGGTAACGGCCACCAACAAAAACGGCGGCATCAACGGCGGCATTGCCAACGGCATGCCCATTGTGTTCCGCACGGCGGTAAAGCCCACCCCCAGCATTTATAAAGAACAGGATACCGTGGATTATATCGCCAAGGCAGATGCAAAACTGCAGATCAAGGGCCGGCACGACCCCTGCATTGTGCCCCGTGCTGCTGTGGTGCAGAACACCCTGGCAGCATTTGCCGTGCTGGACCTGCTGACCGTGCGTTACGGTACGCTGGGGCAAAAGTAATACAGCCGAAGCAAACAGAAAGGAAGCGCAACATGGAATACGGTCTGATCGGAGCCAAACTGGGCCACAGCTATTCCAAAATCATCCATGAGGCCGTGTGCGGCTATTCCTATGAGCTGCATCCGCTGCCCACGGAGGAAGAAGCCCATGCCTTTATGCAGGCAAAGGCGTTTAAAGCCATCAATGTTACCATCCCGTACAAAAAGCTGGTCATCCCATATTGCGATGAGGTGGAACCACGTGCGGCGGCCATCGGCGCAGTGAACACCGTGGTCAACCGGGATGGCAAGCTGTATGGCTATAATACGGATTATACCGGCTTTGCCTACCTGGCCCGCTGCCACGGCGTGAAGTTTGCCGGGGCTGTGGTGCTGGTGCTGGGCACCGGCGGTACCCACAACACCGTCACGGCTGTCTGCCAGGACGCCGGAGCCAAACAGGTGCTGACCGCCAGCCGCACCGGCAAGGACGGTGCCCTGACCTATGAGAAAGCCCAGCAGCACCCGGAAATCAATATCATTATCAACACCACCCCGGCGGGCATGTACCCCAACAACGGCAGCTGCCTGCTGGACCTGCATGCCTTCCCCAAACTGGAAGCCGTGCTGGACTGCGTTTATAACCCGTTCCGCACCGAACTTTTGCTCCGTGCGGAGGAACTTGGCGTGCCCGCCTACTGTGGGTTCGAGATGCTGGTGGCGCAGGCAGTGTACGCGGCGGAGCACTTTACCGGCCAAAAGCTGCCGGAAGCTGTGATCGCTGACACCCACCGCAAGCTCAAGCGAGATCTTTCCAACGTGGCCATCATCGGAATGCCGGGCTGCGGCAAGTCCACCATCGGACGTGCCCTGGCCAAAACGCTGGGCAAAACCTATGTGGATCTGGATGAAGTGATCGAGAAAAACACCGGAATGCCCATCCCGGATATCTTTGCGCGTGAAGGCGAGGCATCGTTCCGCAAGTACGAATCTCAGGCTGTGGCGGAGATCAGCAAGCAGACACGGCAGGTCATCGCCTGCGGCGGCGGGGTGATCAAAACACCGGGCAACGCCCGCGCCCTGCGCCAGAACGGCCCTGTGCTGTGGGTGCAGCGCCCGGTCGAACGGCTGGCAACCGGCGGGCGGCCGCTTTCCACCGGGCTGGACGCCCTGCGCAAGATGGAAGCCGAGCGGATGCCGCTTTACCGCGCAGCGTCCGATGCCGCGGTGGATAACACCGGCCGCCTGGAAAACACAGTAGAAACCGCCGTGCAGGCGTTTGAAACAACATTTGATGCCTGAACGGCACGAAAGAGGGGAACACCGTGGAAGCAACCGTTGCAGCCATTGAACCGGGCCGCCTGGCCGGAACCGCTGCCGTGCCGCCCAGCAAAAGCGCGGCACACCGCGCTGTGGTGTGCGCGGCCCTGGCCGCCGGTACCAGCCACATTGGCAATGTGGAATTTTCGCAGGATATTCTGGCCACGTTGGGGGCTGCCCAGCAGCTGGGGGCCAAGGTGGAGCGGGGCAAGCATGAGCTGACCATTACCGGCCGCGGCAATGCGGACGGTTTTGCCACCATTACCCGCCCGGTGTTCTGCAACGAAAGCGGCAGCACACTGCGGTTTATCCTACCGCTGTTCAGCCTGACGGCCCAAAAAGTGCGCTTTACCGGCGCAGGCCGCCTGATGCAGCGCCCGCAGGAAATTTATGCCCAGCTGTTTGAGCGCCAGGGGCTGCGTTTTGAACAGAACGAACAGGGCATTACGATTTTTGGCCGCCTGTGCCCCGGTACCTTTACGCTGCCGGGCAATGTGTCCAGCCAGTTCATCAGCGGGCTGCTGTTTGCTACCCCGTTGATGGAAGCCCCCAGCACCATTGAGGTGCGCGCTCCCTTTGAAAGCCGCAGCTATGTGGACCTGACCACAGACGCGATGCAGAAATTTGGCGTTAAAGTTTCGGTCCGCGCCCGCAAGGATGGCTCCGCCACCTACAAAGTGGCAGCGCCGCAGCATTATGCGGCAGCAGACATAGATGTTGAAGGCGATTACAGCCAGGCGGCGTTTTTGGCCGTGCTGGGCAGCACTGTGGGCGGCATTACGATAACAGGTCTGCCCTCCGGTTCCCACCAGGGAGACCGGGTGATCCTGGATATCTTAAAGCAGTGCGGCGCAAAGTTTGAGCGCAGCGGCAGCCATGTGACCTTCCATCGCAGCCTGCTGAAGGCGGTGGAGATCGACCTGGCCGATTGCCCAGACCTTGGCCCGGTGCTCATCGCACTGGGGTGCTTCTGCAGCGGCACCACCATCATCCGCAACGCCGGGCGGCTGCGCATTAAAGAGTGTGACCGCATTGCCGCTATGCAGGAAGAGCTTGCCAAGATGGGCGGCACGGTAAAAGCGGACGGCGATACCCTGACAATTGAGGGCTGCGCCCTGCACAAGCCCACGGCGCCGCTGAACGGCCATAACGACCACCGCATTGTAATAGCAATGGCCGTTGCTGCCCTGGCCGCAGGCCAGCCGGCGGTCATCGAGGGGGCCAACGCGGTCAACAAAAGCTGGCCGGATTTCTTTGAGGTCATCAAGGGCCTGGGGGCCCATGTAACAAATCAGGGGTGAAAGCAAAATGGACGGGATGGATAAAAACAAAACGTTTTTAATTGTGGGCCTTGGCCTGCTGGGCGGCAAATATGCCCAGGTGCTCAGCCAGAAAGGCTACCGCGTGACCGGCATTACCCACAGCCAGAGCACGCTGGATTATGCGCTGGAACACGCCTATATCTGCGAGGGCCGCAACGAAAACTTTGACGACCTGGTGCAGAACGCGGATTACATCATCTTTGGCCTGTACCCCACTGTGCTGTTGGAATGGGTCAAGCAGTACGGCCACCTGGTCCGCCCCGGCACGCTGATAACCGATGTTTCCGGCGTAAAGCGCGGCGTGGTGGAGCCGGTGCAGCAGATGCTGCCGGAGGGCGTGGAGTTCATTGCCAGCCACCCCATGGCCGGCCGTGAGACCAGCGGCGTGGCCCACAGTGCCGAGGTAAACTTTGCCCCGGCAAACTTTATCATTACCCCCACCGAAAAAAACACCCCGGAAGCCATTGAATGGTGCCGTACCCTGGCCCGCACACTGGGGTTTGCCCGCATTAGCGTGCTCAGCCCGGCAGAGCATGACCACATGATCGGCTATGTCAGCCAGCTGTGCCATGCCATTGCCGTCAGCCTGATGTGCGCCAGCGATAACACCGAGCTTGCCAAGTATACCGGGGACTCTTTCCGCGACCTGACCCGCATTGCGCGCATCAACGATAAAATGTGGGCGGAGCTGTTCTTGTGGAACAAGGATAACCTGATTAGTGAGATCGATATGTTCAGTGATGCACTTGCCACCATGCGCCAGAAACTGGTGGATGACGACCGCGAAGGGCTGGAAAAAATGTTCCGCCTTTCCACCGAGCGCCGCAAGGCATTTGATAAAAAATAACCGGGAAGCCGGTCTGTTTTGCCGGAAGGGAGGCGGCCTTTATGCCCCGTAAAGAAGGACAGAAATTAAAGCTGCTTACGTTGTTGGAAATTTTTGTGCGGGAAACCGACGAAAAGCACCCCATCAGTGTGCCGCGCATGGTAGAACTGCTGAAAGAGCGCGGCATTGTGGCAGAGCGCAAAAGCGTGTATGACGATATCCAGACCCTGAACGAAATGCCGGATACCCCCTTTGAGATCGTGCAGCAGCGCGGCCGCGGGGGCGGGTATTATATGGTGGATACCCCGTTTGAACTGGCGGAGCTGAAACTGCTGGTGGACGCTGTGTATGCCAGCAAGTTCATCACCGCGCGCAAAAGCAAGGTGCTGATCGAAAAGCTGGGACGGTTCACCTCCCGCTACCGCCAGGAGGAGCTGGACCGCAAGGTGCTGGTTTCCGGCCGGGTGAAAAGCCAGGAGGAAAAGATCCTTTACAGCGTGGATACCCTGCACAGCGCCATCACCGCGGGCAACCAGGTGCGGTTCAAATACTGTGACTGGGACTTGCAAAAGCAGATGGTGCCCCGTCATGAAGGCCAGCTGTACACCGTCAGCCCCTGGGTGATGGTGTGGGAAAACGGAAACTATTATATGATCGCCTATACCGAAGGCCGTCTGAAGCACTACCGCGTGGATAAAATGCGCAAGGTGGAGCTGCTGCCGGATACCGAACGTGAAGGTGCTGAGGAATACGCCGAATTTGACGTAAACCAGTATATGCAGCAGATGTTTGATATGTTCAACGGCCCGGTGCGCAAAGTGACCATGCGGTGCGAAAACCGCCTGGCCGGGGCGATGATCGACCGGTTTGGCACGGGGGTTACCCTGGTGCGCAACCCGGATGGCGACCACTTTAATGTGGTGGTAAATGTGCAGGTCAGCCCCCGGTTTTACGGCTGGGTGGCCGGCTTTGGCACAGGGATCGAAATTCTGGACCCACCCAGCGTGCGTGCAGAAATGAAGAAAAAGCTGGATGAGCTGGAGGGCCTTTACCGCTGATGCAGACAGCAAAACAAAAGCTCAAACGCGCAGCACCGTGGCTGTTTTTGCTGCTGGTGCTGGCCGGGCTTGCCGCAGTGCGCGGTCTTGCCGCCAATTATGAGATCGGGTACGAGATCATGAACGGCGACTTCCAGAATTATAACCCGGTGCGCCACCTGCTGGCCGGGCAGGTGCCTTATCGTGATTTTACCGTCTACCTTGGTGCGGGCGAGCTGTACAGCGTGGGCGGTTTGCTGCTGGTGCTGGGCAACAGCTTTGGCCGCAGCATGTTTGCCACAAACTTTTGCACCTGGTTCTATTTTGAGCTGCTGGTGCTGGCGGTCTGCCTGGTGGTCATCGGCACTGCCCGTGCGGCCCGCGCGGCAGCGCTGGCGCTGTGCAGCGTGTTTTTTGCCTATGTGCAGGGGGCAAACCTGCCGTTTGCCGGTCAGGTGAACACCCTGCTGAGCTATGCCGCCGCCAACGGCAACAGCGCCCGCATGATGCGCTCCGCCGCTTTAACACTGGCGGTACTGGTCATCCTGCTGGGACTGCATTTCTGGCAGCAGGATACAAGCAGGCGGCTGTTGGCCCCGGCGGTGCTGGTGCCCTTTGCCGCAGGCCTTTTTGTGCCTTGGAGCAATGATATGGGCGGCGCTGCCTATATTTCCATTGCGCTGGGGTATGGGCTGTATCTCATCCGGCTGTATCGCAGTTCCATCGGTAAAATTGTGGTGCAGACACTGCGCTACATCGTTACCAGTGTGGTGGGGCTTGGCGTTTCGGTGCTGCTCATCAGCTGGGGGCACCCGCTGGCCTGGCTGCGCCAGACCCGCGGAACCAGCGCTTACCAGACTTGGTATTACGGCAATACCCTCAGCGACCGGGTGTGCAGCGTGGCAGACCTGCACTGGCCGGGCGCGGCAGTGTTCTGCCTTGCGGCGGCACTGGCGTTTGCCATCGGTATTTTTGTCTGCCGCAGCAAACGCTCTGCTGTGTTGGCGGCCGGGGGCTTTGCCCTGACACTGGGCATGGTGCTGTGGAACCTGCTGTACGGCATGGTCAGTGCCTCCAACAATGGGCCCACGGGCGGCGCGGCGGCACTGGCTGCCGTACTGGCCCCGGCGTGTATCATCAAAGCGGTGCTGCTGGTTTGCCAAAAGGTAAGCTTTCCGCAGGTTGCAGCGCACATTGTGCCCGCAGGCTGTGCGGTGCTGGGGGCCGCTGTGCTGGCCGTCGGCATGGCCGGGCAGGTGCAGACCCGCATTGGCGGGCACGAGAGCTATACCTTTGTGCCGGAGCTGGGCGGCTGGATCGGCGACCAGGCCGAAAAGCTGGCAACCGAAAAGGAACTGACGGCGGGCAAGCGGCTGTTTGGCACCTATTCCAGCGCGCTGGAAGCCATGACTGGCCAGCTGCAGCCTACCGGCACGGATTACATCATCCATGCCCTGGGGGATCGCCAACGCCTGGCGTACCTGCAAACCTTCCAGCAGGGGAATTTTGACATTGTCGTGACCCCCAGCCCCAAGGTGGCCCCGCCGGAGCGGTGGAGCCGCAACGCTAACTGGTGGTTCTACCGGGAGCTGTACCGTTACTGGCAGCCTGTGGCAAACACCTTCCAGTCCGGCGGCATGCACCTTTTCTGGGAGCGCACCGGAACCGATAACAATCTGAACGTGAAAACCACGACCGCTGCCACCCTGCAGGGAGATGGCACGGTGCTGGTGACCGTAACGGCGGCGGACGCGGATTTTTGCGGTGTGGCGGATGTAACGCTGCACTATGGGCTGGTCAGCTCTGACAGCATGGACCACCCGTTTGACCGGCAGTTCCTGCATGTGACCTGTGTGACGGAAAACGAACTCTGCGCCGCCGCGGAACGCGACACCAACCAGGGCGATTTCTACCTGCCCACCGACCGCGACAGTTACGAGGTGCCTATCACCATTTCCAACGGTGTGGGGCAAATTCTGCTGACGGCAAAATCCGGCAGCGGCACCGTGTACCCGCAGGTAAACGCAGTTGAAGTGAATGCGACGTATCAGGATTGGGAGTACTTCTTCGAGTAACGCGGAAAAAACTGCAGGTCCGGCAGCGGGAGTGGAAAGTTGTAAAGGCAACACCGCACAATTCCCGCCTTACGGCTTAAGCACCGCTCCGACGGCTGCGGCACGGCATCTGCGTTGCCAAAATGCTCGATAATACACAAAGTATTATCTGCGCTTTTGGCTT
>OJOX01000925.1_pt1 | contig 9379 bp, 9 predicted proteins | sample 1598301 | NCBI WGS metagenome assembly OJOX01 (sample SAMN03922480, study PRJEB24848) | human gut metagenome | isolation source: stool sample | host: Homo sapiens | place: Germany | collected 2011-05 | reverse complement strand
CTCAAATAAAATTGTTTTTGTTTCAGGTGGAACTAGCGGTATCGGACTTGGTATTGCTAAGCTCTTTCTTGCAGAAGGTGCAACTGTAATCATCAGTGGACGAAACAAAAAGAAGCTTGACGAAACAAAGCAAGCACTCAACAATCAGAACCTTTACACCATTTGTTGGGATATTACCGATGAAAAGGTTGCTGATTCAAAGATTCATCAGCTTGTTGTTGAAGTTGGCGGAATTGACATTTTCGTCAACAATGCGGGTATCTATGATTCTGCTTCGTGGGACAAAGTGACACCTGAAATGTATGATAAAGTTGTTGATACTAATCAGCGAGGACTCTACTTTATGTGTCAAGCAGAAGGTCGCTATTTCGTAGAGAACAACAGAAAAGGAAAGATTATTAACATCACATCTATCGCAGGTATTCTTACAGGTTTCAATCCATACAATGTTTCTAAGTGGGGAGCTACTTGTATCACACGTGGGTTGGCAAAAGTGCTTGTCTGTAAAGGTGTGCTTGTTAATGCAATCGCTCCTGGTAATGTAGTAACTAACATCCATAGAGGAGTTCAAGGTAAGTCGGTAGAGGATAATGCCTACACTAGCCAGCATCCAACAGAACGCTACACTTTGGTAGAAGAGGTCGCATCTCTCGCACTCTATCTTGCGAGCGATGCGGCCAACAATATAGTAGGACAGGTAATTGCTATTGATGGAGGATGGACATTGAACTAAAACAATATGATAATAATTATTATAGCTATCGTATTTTGGAGTATTGCAGGACTCTTTCTTTTCAATGCCCTCTACAAGCGAACAAATCATTACAATAACCAGCTTATCGATGTGCGCAAGTATTGGGATATGACTAAATTTCCCAAGGATTTGCAGGTGGTTAACCTCGGAAGTAATCATCCAAAGTTCGGTTTTGACTATAGTGAATCAGGTGTTAAAGGCTTGAATTGTGCTGTTGGTCCACAAACTTTCGAATACGATTTTGCTATCCTACGTAAAATCATTCCGTATTTAGCCCCAGGAGCTTTTGTGATAATTCCGGTATGTCTTTTGACGTTTTTTTTATATCGCCAAAAACCGAGGAGTATACACGCTAAGTATTATACTTTCCTTCCAAAGAAGGATATTGTAGATTATAATAAGAAAGAAGAGTTTAAACTCATCAAATTCCCACTCTTCTTCAATCCTCGACTCCTCCGCTTTGTGTTTCGCGACATCAAGAAGGATACTCGTCTTGAGCTGACTGAAAATCCAATGAAGGATGCAGTCACTCTTGAAAAAGATGTCGACTTCTGGATTAACTGCTGGAATAGTGAGTTTGACATCACATTGCCAACGCCTATACTTTCACAAGAAAACGAATACGAAATTCAGCAGAACATCAAAATTCTGAAAGAAATGCTCATTTATTGCACTTTACGCCGACTCAAACCCGTAATCGCTATCCTTCCAGTCACGGAACACCTCTCTTCTCGATTCACAGAATACTTCATTCAGACTCACATTTTTCATTATATTAACGAAGCCAATGTAGTAGAAGCACCAATGCTGAACTATTTGAAGGACGAACGTTTTACTTCTCCAGAGTTGTATATCAATAGCTTCTTTATGAATAAGAGAGGAAGGAAGAAGATAACAATGGAAATTATTGGTAAACTAATAAAGGCATAGAAGACTGTTAGTTTTACAGAAACATGCAAGAAAGTAATCTAAGAAGAAGAAAAATAGGAATTAATATATTGTATCGAAAATGAGAATTGGAATTATTACACTCCCTTTACACGTCAACTTCGGAGGCTTTCTTCAGAACTATGCTTTACAGCAAGTGTTGAAGGAGATGGGGTATGAACCAATAACTCTGAATCAAAGAATTATACCAAAGCCTATTATACTGCAGATAAAGGAGATTATGCAAGCAAATATCCATACGTTTGTTCTTAGTTTCATTGGAAAGAAGAGGAATAGGCAATATTTGTATTATCACGGAACTTCCATACGTACTCTTTTGTGGAAGAACTCGACGTATTTCTATGACACTTATATTAATCATACAGAGCCTATGAATCCTAATTTGGATTACAACGGCATAAGCGAGAGATTGGGACTTGGTGCACTTGTTGTAGGAAGCGATCAAGTGTGGAGACCAAAGTATGTGGAAAATCTCTCAACTATGTTTTTGGGCTTTGAACATAATCCAAAAATCAAAAAGATAGCTTATGCTGCTTCTTTTGGAACTGGTAAGTGGGAGTATTGCGAAGAACAAACAAACGAGTGTGCAAAATTGGCTAAACAATTTGACCTAATTACAGTAAGGGAAAGTGTAGGTGAAGTTTTTGTAAATAATTTCCTTGCATCAAATGCTGAGTTTGTTCTTGATCCAACTCTTTTGCTTAATAAAGAAGACTACATTAAGATAGTAGAGAAAGAGAACGAGGTAAAATCTGAGGGTAATTTATTTTGCTATATTCTTGATATGACTGAAGAGAAGAAACAATTCATTGGACATGTCGAGAAACAGTTAGGATTGAAATCCTTCTATGTAAATATAGGGGAAAATACACGTCCATTTACAAAAAGGTTTATCAAGAAACATCTCGAACGATTCCAAAATCCAACAGTCACTAAATGGTTAAGAGGTTTCATGGATGCAGAAATGGTCATAGCTGACTCTTTTCATGCAGTAGCCTTTGCAATTCTTTTCAACAAGCCATTTTGGGTAGTAGGAAATTCTGGAAGAGGAATGGCAAGATTTGAGTCTATTCTTTCTCTTTTTAATCTCAAAAATAGATTGGTAGATGCAGAAAGCCTTATACAAAAGAATGTTACAGAGCCTATTGATTGGAATTCTGTAAACCAGATTAGAGAAGAGTGGAAAAACAAGTCTTTGAAACTACTCCAAGATATACTGGCTAAGTGAGTATGAAGATATCAATAATAACGGCTGTCTATAAAGCAGAGTCTTTCCTACGAAGATGTGTAGATAGCATCATTGCTCAAACATATTTGGATTGGGAGCTAATCCTTGTGGACGATGGTTCTCCTGACAAGAGTGGAAATATTTGCGATGAATATGCAGCTAAAGATTCTCGTATAAAAGTCATTCATAAAGTGAACGGAGGGGTAAGTTCAGCACGACAAATGGGACTTGAATTTTGTACTGGAGATTATATTGTTCATGCAGATTCTGATGATTGGCTCTCGCCCATAATGCTCGAACTATTATCTAGTCATGCGAAGGAAACTGATGCGGATGTTATCCTATTTGATTTTTATCGTGTCACCAATGGTAAAGAACTACTCATCAAACAACAACCAGCAGCCCTTGAGAATATCCAAGTCCTTAAGGATATTATAGGAGGACGCCTTTATGCTAGTTGTTGGAGCAAACTGGTTAAGCGAAGTACAGTTCTTAAGTATGGTGCATCATTTCCTCAAGGTATTAACTTAGGCGAAGACAAATGCTTCCTTGCTTCCTTGATGAAAAATTCAGTTTCAGTTTCATATCTTGGGGAGGCTCTTTACTATTATGATGCAACAATCAACGAAGAAAGTCTTGTGCGGAGGATTACCAAAGAATCAATGGAAAGCGGCTTTGCTATGGTATCGTATCTTGAGGGACTTTTGGATAGTGATTTTGAAAGGCCAATATCCGAAATCAAGATTAATCTAAAAATTAGAGCTATTAAATCCGGGTTATTCTCTGGAATGCAAATTTGGAATTTATATAGGGAGGCATATCCTTTGGTTTTGATGGATATAGTTAAAAATAAATCTCTTACAAAGAAAAATATTCAAATAATTTTGTCAATGGTTGGACTATATTGGATTGCAAAATTTATTTAATCACATGAATACTGTAAAAATAATACTCAATTCGCTAAGAATAATAAAAAATTTCCCGAAAATGCTTAAGCATGATATTTTCTGGACTTATTTCCAATTACGAAGAAGTCGCTTGATTAAGACCAAAGAATCTGAGCTCGCAGTACTTCTCGTAGACTCTCATGTATTAGAAAAAGGTTTAACAATGCCTAATAGGAGACTTGGATTTGGACAACAACGAGTAAGAAACTTAGTAAAATATATAAATGAGTATATTTCTAACTATGACGCAAGTCCTATTCAAGTACAAGCAGCTTTAAATGATCTTGCAGAGTATCTGGCAGTTCATAAAAAAGCATCTTTCGCATTGCCTGAAGATATTGTAAAAGGTATTGAGAACTTGATGCGATATAGGTTAGATGAGCAAGAAAACTTCAGTATACCTTGTACGGCAGAAAGTTATTTTGTGGAAGATGTTGATTTCGAAAAATTTTCTTTTAGTCGCAGGAGCCTTAGGCATTATTCTAATGACAAGGTTGACATCGATAGGGTAATCGATGCTATTCGTATAGCACAAAACGCTCCATCAGCATGTAACCGACAGGCAACAAGAGTAAAAATTATTCAGTCAAAAGAGGCTAAAGAATATGTATTGAGCATTCAGAATGGAACCCGAGGATTTGGACATCTTGCAGATAAAATACTTTTGGTATCTACAGACATGTCTAATTGGGCCCCTGTTGATAGAAATTCAGCATTTCTTGATGCGGGTATCTTTACGATGAATCTATTGTATGCTTTACATTATAAGCATATTGCTGCTTGTCCCTTAAATGCCGATATGGGTTCAAAGTTGGTTAAAGAAATCCATAAACGTCTGAATATTCCGATGTCAGAAATTCCAGTATGTTTTATCACTATAGGTAATGCTTCTAAAGAGTTTCTAGTAGCAAACTCACAAAGGATAGATATTGAAAATGTATACTCAATTGTATAATTTTATAAATTATGAAAATAGGAATACTAACATTCCACCGTGCTTGTAACTATGGAGGTGCATTGCAATGCTTCGCATTAGCGAAAAAACTTAATACTATGGGGTATAATGTGGAGGTTGTAGACTATAGATCTAAGGCTATAGAGCAATCATATCAGTTGATAAACATGAGAGGTTTAAAAAGTTTTTTAGCGTCCATCTTGTGTTTACGTAAATCAATGAAAAAAAGGAAGAATTTCCGCTCTTTTAGTAAATCTTTCGTGCCTACAAGCAATATTATTTACTATTCTGCTTCTGAAATATCTAATCAATACGACATTTATTTTATTGGCAGCGATCAAGTATGGAGTAAACGTATAAACAGAGGTTTCGATTCTGTGTTTTGGGGTCAGTTTAAAGGCAAAAAGGCAACTTATGCAGCTAGTATGGGAACGGATCATAGTTACTCTAATGCAGAATATGCAGAGTTGAAAGGCTATCTCAAAAACTTTGATTTTCTATCAACACGTGAAGATTCCTTGCGCAATGAAATGGCTCCTTTGACAGACAAACAAATTCAAACGGTTGTCGATCCCACTTTGCTTATTAGCCGTAAAGACTATGAAAATATAGCTATCAAGCCTCAAGAGGAAAATTATGTACTTTATTATCAAATGGAATATCATCCTCAGTCTAAAGATTTTGTTGCTAATATTGCAAAGCAACTCGATTGTAAAGTAATTACATTGATGGGGCCTAACGAGCAATATGAAGGTGTAGAGCATATTCATAAGACGATACCCGAAGTAAATGTACAAGAATTAGTTGGCTACATACTGAATGCTAGATGTGTGGTAGCATCATCTTTCCACGGAACAGCTCTTCCCATAGCAATGCGGAAGGATTTTTATTTCCTTGCCAACTATGAGGTTGACAGATCTGAGAATCTCCTGCGTCGTATTGGTGCATTGGATAGAATGAAAGAATCTAGAGAAACTGTTAAATTCTCGCCAGTAGATTATTCTGTTATAGAACCATGTTTGAATATTTTTATTAGTGAGTCTGTAGAGTATATCCGGAATTGTATAAATTCAGAAACTAAATGTGAAAACTAATCGTCACTCAAATTGAATAGAACTATGTCATTAAAAAGAGTATTCAGCTTCTGTGGTGCATGTATTGCATTCTACATCGGAGCAGGATTTGCCACCATGCAAGAGGTGATGCAATATGAAGCATCGTACGGTAGTCAGTTTGGGGTTGTGATAGCTGTGGCAGCGCTGGTTTATGTATATACTAACATTTCGTTCGTCAACAACGGACATCGCTTTCAGCTGAAGAACGGCGGTGACATCTACGAGGTCTATTGTGGTAAGTGGATTGGCAGGTTCTTCAACAATTTCTCGGTTATGTCTGTTATATGAGCTTTGTGGTGATGTGTGGTGGAGCCAACTCGACTGCCATGGAGCAATGGGGATTGCCCAACAGTATGGGAGCCGTATTGTTGACGGTTTTGGTGGTGCTGACTGCTATTACGAAATTGCACGGTATCGTGAGAATTCTGAGTATCCTCGGACCGCTTATCATTGTGCTAATCATCGGGGTAGCACTCTATACCGCCATTATTGGTTGGAGTAACCTCGGGGCAGGATTTGAAGCGGTGGATTCGGGCAAGTACACCATTAAGCAGGTAGGCGACGGCAATCCGTTTGTTTCGGGAGCCAGCTATGGTGGCTTTGTGATTCTATGGTTTGCGGCTTTCCTAAGTGGTATTGGTGCGCGTCACAATAAAAGGGAGGTGAATATGGGTATGTTGATGTCTGCTGTAGCTATTTTCAGTGTGTCTGCTGTGTGCTGCATTGCTTTGATTGCCAACATTGACTTAGCTTGGAATGCTAGTGTGCCTGCTTTAGCTTTGGCTTACACCATTCATCCATGGCTTGCAGAGGTGTTTGCTATCATCATCTTCATTGGTATCTATACCTCAGCTTGCCCGTTGCTCTGGATAGGCATTCGCAAGTTTTCAGACGAGGGCACAAGCAAATACAAGTGGCTGACTGTGGTAGGAGGTGCATTGGGATGCGTGATAGCGTGTTATGTGCCTTACCGTCCGCTACTGAATGTAATTTACGGTCTGAACGGATATCTCGGTTTTATTCTCGTAGCGTTTATGATTGTGAATGATATCAAAGTTAAAATAAACAAGAAATAAGAGAATGGAAAATATTGATGTTAAATTAAGAAAACACAAATTTATAGTATTTTCACAAGATCATTACAATCCACTTAATGTTATCAGAAGTTTAGGTGAAAAAGGGTTGAATCCGATTTCAATCCTTTATACTCCTAAACCTATTCTTATAAATCATTGTCGTTATGTATCGAAGCTCCATCGTGTAAGTTCGTTGGAGGAAGGGTATAAGTTATTGTTGTCCGAATACGGAAATGAGGAATATAAGCCTTTCATATATTGTAGTGATGATACAACAGAAAGTTTTCTTGATCAGTACTATGATGAGTTAAAGGATAAGTTCTTTTTCTATAATGCAGGTGAACAAGGACGTGTTACTTGGCTTCAGAATAAGGATAATATCACTACATTGGCAGGAGAAGTTGGTTTTGAAACTCCTAAGAAGGAAGTTGTTGATACTGGAGTTTTACCCACAATTTTGAAATATCCCGTAATTACCAAGGTGCTTGCTTCAACCATGGGAGCTTGGAAGGGTGATGTTTATATTTGCCAGAATGAAAATGAACTGAAAGAGGCTTACGAAAAAATCAAATCTCCAAAATTAATTCTTCAGGAGTATGTTCATAAGAAAGGTGAGTTCTGTATAGAAGGTTTTGCTATTAACGATGGTATGAATATTTTTATTCCATATATGGCAGACTACATTCGCTATTATAATAATAGTTATGGCCATTATATGAATATGATTCCATTTCCAGAAGGCGAATTTAAAAATAAAATTCTTGAATTATTTAAGAAAACAAAATACAATGGAATATTTGAGATTGAATTCATGAAGGGGCCGAATGATGAGAAATACTTTCTTGAAATAAATCTACGTGCTTCTACGTGGAACTATGCAATCACTGTATGTGGGGGGAATATGCCTTACTTTTGGGCAAAATCTACACTTCTTGGACGAATACCTTATGAAGAGATGAAACTTCGAACAGATACTTTTAAGGCTATGGTTGAACCAGACGATTTCTTTAATAATGTATTACATAACAAAAAAGTTTCATTGGTTACTTGGATTAAGCAACTCAGGAACACTGAATGTTGTTACTATTATAATAAATATGATAAAATGCCTATTGTCTCATATATTATTAAAATATTGCAATGCGGTATAAGTAGAAGAATTAGGTTGTTGTTTGGATTTAAAGAATGAAAAAAATATTGATTCGATTTGATGATATTTGTCCGACAATGGATTGGGAGCAATGGAAAAGAGCTGAAGACTTGCTCCTTCAATATAATGTAAAACCATTGATTGGGGTCATACCAGATTGTCAAGATCCAGATTTGATGATAAATAAACCTAGAGTGGATTTTTGGCAATGGCTAAGAATGAAACAGATGGAGGGGTATACCATAGCTATGCATGGATATCATCATACATTCTGTTCAAAAGCACATGGAATTTTAAATAAGCGCATAAATTCCGAATTCGCAGGGTTGCCGTATAATATTCAGTATGAAATAATCCGAGATGGAAAAGCTATTCTTGAGTCGCATAATATCTACACGAATATTTTTTTTGCTCCTGCTCATAGCTACGATAAAAATACAGTAAGAGCATTATCTGCAAATGGCTTCAAATATGTAAGCGACGGTAAAAGTCCAATGCCATATAATTGGCATGGAGTAACTTTTTTTCCTGTTATTAATCAAGGTGCGGCTCGAATTGGGGGAAAAAAATATTATACATCAATTTTTCATGCTCATGAATGGGCGCGTGATGATAAATGTAAAGATTACTACGATTTGAAAAATACATTGGAAAACTATGCTCTGTATATATCACCCTTTGATAACTATAGCAAACAACTTGTTTTTTTCTCTAGCTTTATGCGCCTTTATGAACGAGGATATGTTTTTTGGCAATATAATGTTAGGCCTATTGTTGTCAGAATTGTCAAATTGGCATTAAGTAGTCTCAGATAATGACTAAAGAAAGTATTTTGCGGTATGCATATCTTTCATTCCTGTTTTTTATGTTATGGGGGTGGGTTTTTCGGGTTACGATTCTGTTTAACCAGATGATGCTTTATCTTATTTGTTTGGTTCCGCTTCTACTATTTGTATTTGCATGCTCAAGGGTGGGGAAAAAAGTAACATTATGGCGAGTCGGTTCATTTATTCCATTTATTATATATAGTATTCTGTGCTATCTTGTACAATTTGATACATATAAGGTTGCGCAATGGCTCATCTGTCTGTTTATTTTGCTTTCGGCAAAGGAAATTACCGATAATTCTATTTCGAATAAATTTATCATAGTACATATTCCGGAGCATACCCGTTCACTTTCCAGCAGCTTATAAAGCATAAAAAT
>OJOX01000915.1_pt1 | contig 9461 bp, 8 predicted proteins | sample 1598301 | NCBI WGS metagenome assembly OJOX01 (sample SAMN03922480, study PRJEB24848) | human gut metagenome | isolation source: stool sample | host: Homo sapiens | place: Germany | collected 2011-05 | reverse complement strand
CCGTAAGCCGGGTTCTGTATTAAACGACGATCTATCTTGGTTTTACGTTGCCGCAAAACTCCGCGGCCCCAAAGGGCCGTCACGCCAACTCCGGGACGTGCGAGGCTTCCACATATGTCCCATACGGTTGTTGCTTCTGACAGGGTTTACATAGCCGCAAAGTCGCCAGTGCGCTGGTGAGCTCTTACCTCGCCTTTCCATCCTTACCGCTTTCGCGGCGGTTTCTTTCTGTTGCACTATCCCTGGGGTCACCCCCGGCTGCCGTTAGCAGTTACTCTGTCTCTGTGAAGCCCGGACTTTCCTCAGGCAGCCCTTGCGGGCTGTCCCGCCGCCGTATGTTCCACTCGTTTTCTAAAAAAGTATAGCATATTTACAGCGCCTTGGCAAGCAAAAGTTACAACAGCAGCCGCAGAACCAGCAGCGCCGTCACCCCGGGCACGCCCAAAACACCTGCGCAGAAGGCTGTAAAACGGCTCAGCGGCAGCGCGATCCCCGTTACGGGTTCCAGCAGCCCCAGCACGGCCAGCGCCCCTAGCCCGCAGACAGCCCCGGCCAGCAAACTGCGCACGCCGTGCCGCTGGCGGGCGGCGCACCGCACCACGGCCAGTACGCAGATGCCCGCAGCGAGGAAGGGCCAATACTCCGTCATAGGTTCTCCCGGTCTGCGCGCAGTATGTGCAGCAGTGCCCGCCAGCGGCACAGCAGGGCGGCGTGCTGGTAGGTCAGCTGCTCGATATAAAAGGGGTCCTGCGCTTCTTTAAAGGCTCGCTCGTTGGCGTGCAGGGCCTGCACGGTGGTTTCCAGCTCGGCCCTGGCGGCGCGGCGCTCCCGCTCGGCTTTGCTTATGCGTCTGAACATAAGGCCCCTCCGTCACAGCAAAATGCAGATTAGGCCGTCGCAGCCCTCGTTGATGATGCGTTCCAGCGTCTGCTGCAGGCGGGCGCGGGCTTCCTGCGGCATATGCAGCAATTTCGCCTGCACACCCTCGCTGACAAGCTCGTTCAGGCTCTTGCCGAAGATATTCGTGCTCCACAGCTTGCCGGGGGGCGGTCTCAAAGTCGGAGAGCAAGCTCTTGATGAGCTCTTCGCCCTGCTGCTCGCTGCCGACGGTGGGCGAAAGCTCGGTGTGGATATTCGCCCGTATGATGTGCAGACTGGGCGCACTGGCGGAAAGCCGCACGCCGTACTGCCCGCCCTGGCGCACAATCTCCGGCTCTTCCAGCGTCAGCTCGTCGATGCCCGGCATGACGATCCCGTACCCGGTGGCTTCGACCTGGTCGAGGGCGGATTTGATCTTGTCGTAGGCGCGCTTGGCCCGGGCCAGGCTGACGACGCAGGGCAAAAGGCTGGCTTCGTCCACGATGTCCAGCCCGGTCTGCTCACCAAGGATTTTGTAAAAGATATCCGGGGCCACTACGGCGTTGATGCCCACACTGCCGCTGGCAAGGTCCATGCCGGTGAGCGATGCGGATGTGATATACTCGCACCCCAGCTGGGGGCGGCGGCCTGCCAGGTCGGCCATCTTGTGTACCGAGGCGGCAAATTCCAGCATGGCTGTATAGATGGCGCTTTGCAGCCAGTGGCCACTTTCCAGCATCGTGACCCAGCCGGGCATCCGCACGGCGATCTCCCGGATGGGAAACTCGTACAAAAGCGTCTGCAAGAGTGAATCCAGCGTCTCAACGGTCATCGTCGTGCAGTTCAGCGGCACAACGGCGTGGGCATAGCGCTCAGCCAGTTCAGTGGCCAGGCGGCGGGCGTCGTCACTGTCTGGCTCGGCGCAGTTGAGCAGGATGACATAAGGCTTGCCGCTGTCGTTCAGCTCGGCAATGATGCGCCGCTCGGCGTCAAGGTAGGCTTCCCGCGGCAGGTCGGCCACTGAGCCGTCCGTCGTGACGACCAGCCCGATGGTGGCGTGCTCCCGGATGACGCAGCGGGTGCCGGTTTCGGCTGCCAGGTCAAAGGGAACTTCGTGGTCGAACCAAGGGCTTTTGACAAGGCGCGGGGCCTCGTTTTCCTCGTGTCCGAGGGCACCGTCCACCATGTAGCCGACGCAGTCGATGAGCCGCGCTTTGAAACTGCCGCCGCCCGAAAGGTCGATTTTGACGGCTTTTTCGGGGATGAACTTTGGCTCGGTGGTCATGATAGTGCGCCCGGCGGCGGATTGGGGCAGCTCGTCGTGGGCGCGGGCGCGTCGGGCTTCGTTCTTGATGCGGGGCAGCAGCATCAATTCGGCAAAGCGCTTGATAAAGGTGCTTTTTCCGCTGCGCACCGGCCCCACAACGCCAAGGTAGATATCCCCGCCTGTGCGCTGGGCAATGTTGTGGTAAATTTGCTCCTGTGTCACGGATGTTCCCCTCCTTTACAGCGCAGCCGGTATCAGCAGGCAGGCGGCGTCGGCCGTGGTCTCCCGGGTCGGCTCGCTGCTTTCCAGGTGGTTGGCGGCGGCCAGGTCCCGAGCGCGGGCGTGGTAGCGCTTGGCAATGTCAAAGATACGCTCCCCTTGCTGGGCATAGTAGATGTAGAGGGTCGGGCCGTCGCTGTCATCGTAGGCCTCGCCCAGCTCCACGCCGCACAGCGCGTCAAAGCGCTGTGCCTGCAATAGCGCACCGTTGACTTCGATTTCCAGATCGACCCGCAGCCGGGCACCGTTTTTACTGCTGGAGACCCGCACGACGGACGCTCCCACGCTGGGCCAGGCGGCATCGGCCACACCGGACCACAGGCCGCCGGGCTGCCAGCTGAAAGTTTTGTCATAGCAGGTCAGTTCGCCCCGGGCATCGCTGATGAAAACATGGGCGGTCCCCTTGCCCGACAGCCGCAGATGCGTTTCGGCCTTGTCGCCCTCGGCGGGCGCAGCGCAGAGCGCACCCAGCGTCACAAAACAACCCAGGACCGTGCCGCCTGCGTCGGGCAAATCATCCTCAATGCTGATGGGGATGCGGCCTGCAAGCGCTGTGGTTTGCTGCAAAAGGCGGCAGACGGTCTGCACGGTCTGGGTCTTGCAGAGCGTGGAGTAGGCGTCCGCCACGACGCTGTACTGCACGCTGCGCCAGACCTCGATGCGCAGCTTCCAGGTGACGGTGAGGGCGGCCTCCCCTGCGCCGTCGTCGGCACTTAAAGTGCAGGCCAGCACCTCGCCCCGCACAAGGGCGGTGTCGTCCTCGGCGGCGCCGGGCAGTTCCAAATTCTGCTGGATGGGTAGCTCCTTGCTGCGCACGGTCAGCTCGCCGCTGTCGGCGTTCTGGCTGCAAATTTGTATCTGCAAAGTGCCCTGCACACTGGCTTGCCCAGTGGCAAGGGTCACGCCGCCAGGGGCAAAGCTGCCGGTGATGTCCAGAACGCTCTCCCCTGCACCGGGCAGTGCGGCGACGGTCTCGGCGGTCAGGGTCTTTTCCTCGGTCACGGCGCACTGCAGGCCCTGCATCGTGCGGGTGTACTGCTCAATGCCGCAGTCGGCCAGTGAGGTCAGCAGCTCCAGCTCTTTGCGCACGGCTACGGCGGCACACAGGATGTACGCCCCGCGCAGGTCGATACGGTGCTCGCTGACGGCGCGGCAGTTACAGTATTCCGGTTCGCCCCAGACCTGCGCCGGACCCTCGGCGTACTGCCCGGCGGGCAGCTCGACCGATTTTTCAAAGGCAAATTTCTGTTCGGTGCGCAAAAGGCGCGTGCCAGGTTCCTCGCTCTGGTAAAAGACCGTGCAGCGCAGGTAGCCCTCCACCTGCCAGCGCCCGCCCGCCACCCGGTTTTGCAGCACCACCGGCGCAATCAGACACTTGACGATCTTGAATACTGCGGGCAGATAGTCGGGTATCAAAATTTCGGTTTCGACAGGAAGTTCCAGCCGCGTTTCCCAGCGACCGCCATAGGATGCTATGGTGTCTTTGAACACCTTGAGTTCCATATTGCTTGCCCCTTTCCGGTTATGTTCTGGGGCATTATATGCGGCGGGGCAAAAAAATAGCCCCTGCCCGGGTACAGGCAGGGGAATTTTTCAAACTTCAGACCTTGAAGGCTGCGCGCAGGAGCCAGCGGAAGGCGCGCGGGCAGCGGACCACGACCACATGCATGGCATACACCTCACTTTCCATGTCTGTGTACGCCATACTATGCGGGCGGCGGGTCAGGTGTTACGCGTCGTCGCGGGTCAGCACCACAACGCCGGTGCCGCCGCTGCATTGCAGGTGGGCGGTCTCGGCGACAAATTCATTGCTGACGCCCAAAGGATAATCGGCGGTCAGCTTCGCGTTTTCCAGCGGGTAGAACGCACCGCGGATGGCAAGCCCGGTGAGCTGGCCTTCCAGCGGGAACACCGAGACATACTTCCAGTCGCTGCGGTGCAGCTCCATTGGGGTGTTCGGCACAAGGAAATGCAGCTCACTCCGCTCGTTCGCAAGCAGGACCTTCACGCCGTTTTTGGCAAGGTACAGCCCGGTGGCAAGGTTTGCCAGCGTATGTTCCAGCCGGGCACCGCCCAGGGCACCCAGCAGGGTGATCTCGTCATAGCCATGTTCCAGCAGCCAGCGGGCAGCGTACTGTGTGTCGGTGTCGTCCTTCACATGGGGCAGCACGATCGTCTCGTGCTCGGCCTTGGGGCGCGGGGCAGAATCAAAATCGCCAACGATCAGATCAGGCCGCAGGTCAAGCCGCTCGGCGTTGCGGTAGCCCGCATCGCAGGCTACAATGAAATCCCCAGGGCGCACATAGCGGCCCACGGCGGTGGATACCGGCACGGCGGAAAGGATAATGGCACGCTTGCTCATTTTTCCCACTCCTTTCGTGCGCTGGCTTCCTCGTACATGGCAAGGTAGCTGGCATAGCGTGTTTTGCTGATGGCCCCCGAGTCCACGGCCTCACGCACGGCACAGCCGGTCTCGCTGCGGTGGGAGCAGCCGGTGAACCGGCACTGGCCGAAGTAGGGCGCAAATTCCGGGAAGGTATGCTGGATATCATCCTTGGGGATGCGGCAGAGCTTTTGCGCTTCCAGGCTGGCAAAGCCCGGTGTGTCGGCCAGACGGCCGCCGCAAATCTCAAAAATCTCCACCTCGCGGGTCGTGTGGCGGCCACGGCCCAGCTTTTGGCTGATAGACCCGGTCTCGCGCTTCAGCTCCGGTGCCAGTGTGTTTAACAGTGTGGATTTGCCCACGCCGGAGTTGCCACAGAAAGCGCACAAATGCCCCTGGATATACCCGCGTATCTCGTCCAGTCCTTCGCCGGTTTCGTAGTTCAGCTGTATCAGCGGGATGCCGCTGCCTGTGTAGGCGGTGCGCAGCATATCCGCAGCGGCCAAGTCGGCCTTGGTCACGACCAGCACCGGCTGCACATCCTTGTAGATGGCGGCGGCGGCCAGTTCGTCCAACACCAAGGTGCTGGGCACAGGCTGGGTCGTGCTGGTGACGATGAACAAAATATCCAGGTTGGCGATGGGCGGACGGATAAAGACATTCTTGCGCGGTAAAATCTCATCAATCATCGTGCCATCGGCGGACAGGGCCACGTTATCCCCCGCCACCGGCGTGATGCCCCGCTTGCGGAAGATACCGCGGGCTTTGCATTCCACGATGCCGTCCGGCGTTTTTACATAGTAAAAGCCGCCGATGCCTTTTGTAATATAAGCCATGGTTCCCTCACTTGTCAGGCGATGGGATTGCCCTGGGCGTCGCACTGCTGGCCGTTCTCGTTCCACATCGAGCCATCGGTGTGCTGGGTGATCTGGTGGCTGCCGTCAGCGCTCCACCAGGTGCTCTCCTGGATGCCGCCGTCACCGCCGGAAGGCGTTTCCGGCTCGACCGCGGCCTCGGGGATACCGGTGGAAACGACCAGCGTGATAACGCTGGACTTGCGCACCTTTGTACCGGCATCGGGAGACTGGCTCAGAACCGTGCCCTCGGGCTGCTCGCTGGGCTGCTCCACCGTGCGGATGGACAGATTCAGACCCTTGACCTCGTTGCGGGCTTCCTCAATGGTCTTGCCGGTCAGGCTCGGGACCTGGCTCTCCTTGGCGACCTCGGAACGGCTGACATACAGGATGACCGTAGTGCCGCCCTCGACCGTCTCACCGGAGGAAGGCTGGGAGTAGACGACCGCGCCGTTGGCGACGGTGTTGTCGGACATGGGCTTCTTCGTCACGCGCAGACCCATATCCTTCAAGGTCTGCTCGGCATCCTCGGCGACCATGTTCTTTGTCTCGGGGATCGTGACATACTGGGTGCCCAGGCTGACCGTCAGCACGATGCGCTGCTTTTCCTTCACAGTACGCCCGGCCTTGGGAGTCTGGCGGATGATGGTGCCCGCCGGTTCGCTGGAATATTCCTCCGGGAACTCGGCACGCAGCAGGCTGTTGTAGTCGGTGGCAAGAAACTCGTCCTTCGTCATGCCCACAAAGCTGATGATCTGTACGTCGGCACGGTTGGAGAACAGCAGGTTGCTGGAATTGGTGAAAATCAGATAAATCAGAATGGCCGCACCGATGACGAACGCCACGGCCATGCCGAAGAAAATCGGGAAAAGCGAGAAGCCCTTGGAGGCTTTCTTCTTCTTTTTGCCGGACTTGCTGCGGCCCGGGTTAGCGGTGCCCACTCGGCGGGCGTCGCCGGTGCGGATGTTGGCGGCTTTTGCGCCGGGCTTGGCACTGTTTACCACGCGGTTGATGTTCCTTTCAGGGTTATCTTCGGCATTGCGGTACTCATACTCAAAGCGGATGGAGGGATTGCGCTTGAACTCCTCAATGGCGTCCAGCATTTCCTGGGCACTCTGGTAGCGCTTGTCAGGATCCTTTTCCATGGCCTTTTCGGTGATCTGGCGCAGACCGGCCGGGGTGTTGGGGGCAATTTCCGCCAGCGGCTTCGGCTTCTCGGAAATCTGCATGATGGCAATGGACACTGCGCCGTCGCCGTCAAAGGGGAGGCGGCCGGACAGCATCTCATACAGCATGACACCGACGGAGTAGATGTCGGTGCGGGCGTCGGTGCGCTCACCCTTGGCCTGCTCGGGGCTGATATAATGCACCGAGCCGATGGCTTTGTCGCTGACGGTCTGGCTCTGTGCGCGGGAGAAGCGCGCAATGCCGAAGTCCATCATCTTGATGGAACCGTCCGCCAGCAGCATGATGTTCTGCGGCTTGACGTCGCGGTGGATGATGCCCTTGGAGTGGGCGTGCTGCAAGGCGCTCAAGACCTGGGTAGCAAAGTGTACGACCTCTTTCCAGGTCAGGGCACCGCCGCGCTGCTTGAGATATTCTTTCAGCGTGATGCCGTCCACATACTCCATGACGATGTACTGCAATTTGTCGGTGACAGATACATCATAGACCTTGACGATATTGGGATGACTGAGGATGGAGATGGCCTTGGACTCGTTCTTGAAACGGCGCACCAGTTCCTCATTGTCAAGAAATTCTTCCTTTAAAACTTTGACGGCGATCCGGTTGCCGGTTTTCAGATCGGTGCCGCGGTAGACATTGGCCATACCGCCAACGCCCACCAGGCCTTCGATCGAATACCGGCCGTCCAGCCGCTTGCCAATCAGATTATCCATTGTTGACCTCCGTAGTTTCCACGCCCATGAGCAGAACCGTAATGTTATCCTGACCGCCCGCCTGCAGGGCGCGGTCTACCAGAATGCTCGTTGCATCAAAGAAAGGTACCTCACGCAAAACCTGCGCGATATCTTCATCCGACACCATGTTGGTCAAGCCGTCAGAACATAAGAGCAGAATGTCGCCATCCTCGATCTCGCAGCGGTTGTACTCCGGCACGATGTTGGCCGAGACACCCAGCGCGCGGGTGATGAGGTTTTTCTGCGGGTGGACGGCCGCCTGTTCCCGGGTGATCTGGCCGCTGTCCACCAGCTGCTGCACCATCGAGTGGTCGCGGGTGATCTGCCGCAGCGACCCTGCGTGGAACAGGTATGCGCGGGAATCCCCGGCGTGTACCACATGGGCCAGTCCGCGGCTGGCGTAGGCGCAGACACCGGTGGTGCCCATGCCCTGCATTTCCGGGTCAGAGGTGGACTTTTCATACACGGCGCGGTTTGTGATATCAAACCCGCGCATGATGAAGGTCTTTTCCATGCCCGGCTGCAGGGCTTTCATGTGGCGGGCAAAATACTGCTGCATGGTGTCGGTGGCAATGCGTGCGGCAATGCGCCCACCGTTGACACCGCCCATACCGTCGCAGACGATGCCCCAGGCGGTGCCGCCTGCCAGCTGCTGCGCACAGTAGTTGTCCTGATTTTCCTGCCGGCAGCTGCCGATGTCCGTGATCGCGGCAATCTTCATTCAGGTTGGTTCCTTTCCGTTGCTAAAAGCAAGACTTATTTTCCCTGTGCATCCTCGCGGCGCAGCTGGCCGCAGGCGGCACTGATATCGGTGCCCAAACGGCGGCGCACCGTGGCGTTGACGCCGAGCGCTTCCAGTTCTTTCTGGAAACGGTGGACATTGGCGTCATCCGTGGCAGAATAAGGGCTGCCGTCCACCGGGTTGATGGGGATAAGGTTGACGTGTGCGCCCATGCCCTTGATAAGGTTCGCGAGATTCTGCGCCATTTCGCTGCTGTCGTTGACGCCGCGCACCATCGAATACTCAAAGCTGATGCGGCGGCCTGTCTCCTTCTGGTAGCGGCGGCAGGCGGGAATGAGCTGTTCCAGCGGGAACGCATCGTTGACCGGCATCATGCCGGAGCGGGTCTTGTTATCCGGCGCGTGCAGCGAAACGGACAGCGTTAATTGCAGGTGCCGCTTTGCCAGCTCGTCGATTTTCGGCACCAGGCCGCAGGTGGACAGGCTGATGTTGCGCATGCCGATGTTGACACCTTCCGGGCAGGAGATAATCTCCAAAAAGTCCATCACATTGTTGAAATTGTGCAGCGGCTCCCCGATGCCCATTAAAACGATGTGAGAGACACGCTCCCCAGAATCTTTTTGCGCGGTGTAAATTTCCGAGGCAATCTCCCCTGCCGTCAGGTCGCGCACACGGCCCGCCTGGGTAGAGGCGCAGAACCGGCAGCCCATGGCACACCCGACCTGGGTGGACACACAGACAGTATTGCCGTATTTGTAGCGCATCAGAACAGTTTCGATGCAGTTTCCGTCGGCCAGCTGCAAAAGGTACTTGACCGTGCCATCCTTGGATTGTTGGCGGCGGCGGATGGAGGGTGCGGCAATCGTACACTGCTCCTCCAGCGCGGCCAGCAAGGTTTTGGGCTGGTCGGTCATCTGGGCAAACTCGGTCACGAGCTTCTGATGCAGCCATTTAAAAATCTGTTTGGCGCGGAATTTCGGCTGACCCAGCCCCACGATGTAAGCTGTCAGGGCGTCCAGCGTCATATCCGAAATGCAGATCCTTTCGCTCATGCAGGGTCGCCTCCTTTTTATAATAACGAATTTTGTGTCACTTTCGTTCCAGGATGGCGACAAAAAAACCGTCCGTCCCGGTCTTGTGGGGCAAGAACAGCGTGCCC
>OJOX01000904.1_pt1 | contig 9540 bp, 7 predicted proteins | sample 1598301 | NCBI WGS metagenome assembly OJOX01 (sample SAMN03922480, study PRJEB24848) | human gut metagenome | isolation source: stool sample | host: Homo sapiens | place: Germany | collected 2011-05 | reverse complement strand
ACTTCCCTTGGCTATTCTATTAGCCTCATTAATGACTTTTGGAAATTTAGGGGAACGTCTGGAATTACTGGCCATGAAGTCTGCCGGGGTATCATTGATACATATCATGCGTCCTTTGATCGTAACGCTACTATTTGTGAGCGTGGGCGCCTTTTTCTTCCAAAACAACGTAATGCCCGTTGTCCAAGTCAAGCTATATACATTATTATATTCCATGCGCCAGAAATCACCGGAATTGGATATTCCGGAAGGTTCATTCTACAAAGATATTCCCGGATTCAATGTATATGTGAAGAAAAAGGACCCGAAGGACGGTTTATTAAAAGACGTGATGATCTATGATTATTCGGAAGGATTCAATAACGCCCGTGTAATCGTAGCCGACTCCGGACGGCTAAAGACATCCGCCGATAAATTATTCCTTGTCCTATCTTTATTTAACGGAGAATCTTTCGAGAACGTAGGTAAAAGCCAAGCCAACACGACGCAAGCGAGAACCGCCGTCCCCTATCGACGAGAATCATTCAGCAGTAAAGATATCTTGATTGAATTCGATGCGAATTTCAACCGTACCGACGAATCTTTCATGCAGAACCAATATATGGGAAAAAACTTGAAGGATTTACAAACCTCTATCGATTCGATGGGCGTACGCTTGGATAGCATCAAGGACGTGAACGCAAAAAGCATTTACGATGCCTCATACGTAAAAACACTAAAGTCCTTACGGGCTAAAAAAGAGAGTGAAGCCGAGGGGCAGCCAGACGAGCAGCAGGAAAAACTGCCGGTAATCACTCCTACCATCAAGTTGGATTTCGACAGTCTTTACCAAGCGCAGGCACCGAGTAGTAAAGCGGCTTTATTAGGCCGAGCCAAGTCCTCGATCGAGAATATCAAGACCGACTATTATTTCCGCGCGGCCACGGTTGGCGACGAGGCCTATAAAGTACGCCGCCACTTGACGGAATGGCATAAGAAATTCACGGTATCGTTCGCTTGCATCATGTTCTTCTTTATCGGAGCGCCCTTAGGAGCCATCATCCGTAAAGGTGGGTTGGGCGTACCGGTCGTTATCTCGGTAATCTTGTTTATCTTCTATTATATTATAGATAATATGGGCTTCAAGATGGCACGCGACGGCGTTTGGGACGCATGGGAAGGTATGTGGCTTAGCTCCGTGGTCCTAACACCTATGGGTATATTCCTAACCTATAAAGCGGTAAAAGATTCTGTTATCTTGAATGCCGACACTTACGTGAATGCCTTGAAGAACTTAATAGGTAAGCGTGAAGGGAGAAAAGTGGAGCGGAAAGAGGTGATCATATACACCCCCGATTATGAGGCCACCCTCCCCCAACTGGAGAAATTGGTGGAAGAAAGTACGACTTATCTGACAAACCATAAACGTTGGATCAATTATCTGACATTTTGGAAACAAGGAGGAAAAGATAACACAGCGGAACTGTTAGCTCAAGACACGGAAAATATCGTGGAGGAATTAAGTAATTCCGACCAGAATTTGCTCTTGAATAAATTGATGGACTACCCGGTCATCGGAGGTTACAATAATAAGCTAAGCAAGCATATAAACGGGAAACTTGCTTTGGCTATCGGTATTTTCTTCCCACTGGGATTGCCGATCTACCTATTGGCTACGTACCAACGTAAATTGCTACGGCATGATATCGTTATGGTACAAAAGACCAGTAAGGAGCTGATCAATATGATATATTCATTACATTTGCTAAAAAAATAACTCGGATATAAATAATCAATAAATATGAGCGAGATTCAATTAAACACCATCGAAGAAGCTATCGAGGATTTCCGTGAAGGAAAGTTCTTAATCGTTGTAGACGACGAGGACCGGGAGAATGAAGGAGACTTTATCATTGCGGCCGAGAAAGTAACCCCGGAAAAAATCAACTTCATGTTGAAAAACGGACGAGGTGTATTATGCGCCCCGATCACGGAAGAACGTTGCCAAGAGTTGGAGCTGGATATGCAAGTTGCCAATAACACCTCTTTACTAGGTACTCCTTTCACGATAACAGTAGATAAATTAGGAGGGAAATGCACGACCGGCGTTTCCATGTACGACCGTGCGGAAACGATCTTGGCGCTGGCTGATCCAAAGACCAAGCCATCCGATCTGGGACGTCCCGGACATATCAATCCGCTCCGTGCCCGCTCTCGTGGCGTACTTCGCCGTGCGGGTCATACAGAGGCAGCCGTGGATTTGGCCCGGTTAGCCGGTTTATATCCCGCCGGAGCCTTGATCGAGATCATCAACGAGGATGGAACCATGGCACGTCTGCCGCAATTAATCGAGGTAGCCAAGAAATTTGATATCAAGATTATTTGCATCAAGGACCTGATCGCTTATCGCCTCCGGACCGAATCGATCGTAGAGAACGGTGTAGAGGTAGATCTCCCTACCGAGTACGGACATTTCCGTCTCATTCCTTTCCGCCAGAAAAGCAATGGATTAGAGCATATAGCTTTGATAAAGGGTAAATTCGAGAAAGACGAGCCTATCTTAGTACGCGTGCACTCATCTTGCGCTACAGGTGATATCTTCGGTTCCATGCGTTGCGAGTGCGGAGAGCAACTGCACGAGGCTATGCGCCGCATCGACCAAGAAGGCAAAGGGGTTATCGTTTACCTGAACCAAGAAGGACGAGGCATCGGATTGATGGAGAAGATGAAAGCATACAAGCTCCAAGAGGATGGTTTGGATACGGTGGACGCGAACTTGCATTTAGGCCATCAAGCGGACGAGCGAGATTATGGTGTCGGAGCACAGATCTTACGTCATATCGGCGTAACGAAAATGCGCCTGATGAGCAATAATCCGGTAAAACGCGTAGGTCTGGAAGCTTACGGACTTGAGGTAGTAGAGAACGTTCCTATCGAGGTGAAACCAAATCCATACAACGAATTCTACATGAAAACGAAGAAAGAACGTATGGGGCATGTGCTGCATAACATTAAATAGTTATCAGAACGTTGCAAGAATTCCGATTATTGATTACTTTTGTCGCATAATAATAAAACAACCTATACAAAAAGCAATGTCATGACACAAGTCTCAGATCGTTTAGCGAGTTTATCGCCTTCAGCAACATTGGCGATGTCACAAAAGAGCGGTGAGTTGAAAGCTCAAGGTATCGATGTTATCAACTTAAGTGTGGGAGAACCCGATTTCAATACTCCCGACTTCATTAAAGAAGCCGCGAAGAAGGCGATTGACGATAATTTCTCACGTTATTCTCCCGTAGCGGGTTATCCGGCATTACGTAATGCTATCGTTGCCAAATTGAAGAACGAGAATGGACTGGAATATACAGCAGGCCAGATCTCTTGCGCAAACGGTGCCAAACAATCCGTTTGTAACACGGTCATGGTATTGGTAAATCCGGGGGACGAGGTTATCATCCCTGCCCCTTTCTGGGTAAGCTATCCGGAGATGGTGAAGTTAGCGGAAGGAACCCCCGTTATCGTTCCGGCTGGTATCGAGCAAGATTTCAAGATCACTCCAGCTCAGCTGGAAGCCGCTATTACGCCTAAGACAAAAGCGTTAATCCTTTGCTCTCCCTCCAACCCGACGGGTTCTGTTTACAGCGCCGAGGAATTGGCTGGTTTAGCGGAAGTATTGAAAAAACATACGGATATCATCGTTATAGCGGATGAGATCTACGAACATATTAACTATATTGGTAAACACAACAGCATCGCTTCTATCGAAGGAATGAAAGACCGTACGGTTATCGTAAACGGCGTTTCCAAAGCGTATGCGATGACTGGCTGGCGTATCGGTTTCATAGCCGGACCGGAATGGATCGTGAAAGCGGTTAATAAATTACAAGGACAATATACCTCTGGCCCTTGCTCTGTATCTCAAAAAGCGGCGGAAGCGGCTTATACAGGCTCACAAGAACCCGTTGAGGAAATGCGCAAGGCCTTCGAACGTCGTCGTGACTTAATCGTTAATTTAGCGAAAGAAGTTCCGGGCTTCGAAGTGAATAAGCCGGAAGGCGCCTTTTACTTATTCCCCAAATGTAGTTATTATTACGGCAAGACAGATGGAACCCGTATAATCAACAACGCTGATGACTTAGCTATGTATCTCTTAGAAGTAGCGCACGTAGCTTGCGTAGGTGGTACCTCTTTCGGGGCACCTGAGTGTATCCGCATGAGTTACGCTACCAGCGATGAGAATATCGTGGAGGCGATCAAACGTATTAAGGATGCGTTGGCCGCATTGAAATAAGAAAAAATTAAACAGATATACTTACTTGGCAAAGTAAGATATACTGCATTGGACAAGTAAGTATATCTTCTATGGGCAAGTAAGCTATACTTCATAAAAAAGGCGATACATTGGGTTGTACCGCCTTTTTCTTTATATCAAATACGTTACCGCAATTATTCAGCACGCAAAGTGAAACGTTTGAACGCCAAGATCTGTAACTCAGGATCGATCTCCTTCATTGTCTCTCTTACAGTCTTCTTGCCATCCATAATGTCTTCTTGGTTCAACAAGCAAACCTCTTTCAAGAACTTGCCCAGACGACCCTTAGCGATATTCTCGATCATCTGTTGAGGTAAGTTAGCCGCCTTCTCAGCGGAAACAGTAGCGATGATTTCTTTAGCCTTAGCTACATCCTCTGCCGTGATCCAGCCCTTATCCATGTTACTTTCCATGTGAGCCTCGCTATCTACATGCGAAGGATTAATACCAGCCTTCTTCAATGCAGCCTCTACAGCCTTCTGTACCTGCTCAGCCTTCGTCTTCTCGATAGCAACCTGGATCTCTTTCTCTTTTACAGACTCAGGAACACCAGCCTCATCGATAGCGATCGGGTTCATAGCGGCGATCTGCATAACGATATTGTGAGCGGCTTCCTCAGACTCCTTGTTGAAAGCGGCGATCGTACAAAGTTGGTTCTTACCCATATGGTTGTATACAGTAGTGTAAGCACCTTCAACTACGCAGTAGCCATCCAACTCCATTTTCTCGCCAGTGATACCGCTACGATCCGTAACAGCTTCTTGGATAGTACCCTTGCCCATAGGCAAAGCTTTCACCTCGTCCAAAGTATGGCATTTGTTAGCCACGGCAGCGTCCAAGATAGCCTGAGTCAAAGCTACGAAGTCCTCATTCTTAGCCACGAAGTCCGTTTCGCACTTCAAAGCGATGATAGCGGCGAACTCGCCATCCTTCTTAGCCAACACACAACCCTCGGCAGCCTCACGATCAGAACGTTTAGCGGCGATAGCCTGTCCTTTTTTACGGATAATTTCCATTGCTTTCTCGATGTCACCGTCAGACTCTGTCAAAGCCTTCTTACAGTCCATCATACCAGCTCCACTCATTTTGCGCAGCTTGGTAATATCAGCCATTGTTACAGCCATAATCTTATTTCCTTTATCTTTAAAATGTTTATACTTTCAAAAATTGACAATGGACAGTTGCCAATTGACAAATCCTGTCAAAAGCCAACTGCCCATTGTATTTGTATTCTAATTGTCAATTGTCAACGTCAATTGTCAATCGAATTATTCTTCGTCTTTCGCGAACTTACCGGCAACGTTAGCGTTCAACGCATCGTCGTCTTCTTTCTTCGTACGTTCTTTCTTAACAGCAGCTTTTGCCTTACGCTCTCTTTTCGGAGCTTCCTCAGCAGCCTCTGCGTCAATTTTCTCAGCCTTACGCTCTTGCAAGCCTTCGTTCATAGCCTCGCAGATAGCGCCCAAGATAACCTCTACAGACTTTGTAGCGTCATCGTTAGCCGGGATAACGTAGTCGATATTGTTCGGATTAGAGTTCGTATCAACCATACCGAATACAGGGATACCCAAACGGTTAGCCTCGCGAACAGCGATATGCTCTTTCATCACGTCTACAACGAACAACGCTGACGGAAGACGAGTAAGGTCTACGATAGAACCTAAAGTCTTCTCCAACTTAGCGCGTTGGCGAGTGATTTGAAGTTTTTCTCTCTTAGAAAGATTATCAAATGTACCATCTTTTGTCATCTTATCGATAGTAGCCATCTTCTTGATAGCTTTACGGATCGTCGGGAAGTTGGTCAACATACCACCCGGCCAGGCAGCGTCAGATGTGTATAAGAGACAGCTTTCTTGCCTTGTTTAGCCAAGTTCTTCATAACTTCAGCGGCTTCGTCTACTTTAGCAACTGTTTTATAAAGGTCAATGATATGAATACCATTGCGCTCCATGAAGATATAAGGAGCCATAGCGGGATTCCACTTTCTTTTTAAGTGTCCGAAGTGTACACCAGCCTCTAATAATTGATCAAAATTTACTCTTGACATTGTTTTTTTCTTAAATCGTTTACTTTCTTTGTTTAATTTCAACCATCAGGTAGTCTTTCCGCATGTCCACATGTAAAAAGAATCCCGATAATTTAGATACTAAACGCTTCGCTTTACTTGTAAGGGACTCACAAATAACATTAACGTTTACTGAACTGGAATCTCTTACGAGCTTTCGGACGACCCGGTTTCTTACGCTCAACAGCACGAGGATCGCGAGTTACGAATCCTTCCGCTCTTAAGACAGCCTTATCTTCCGGATTAATCTTTATCAACGCACGAGAGATAGCCAAACGGGCAGCCTCAGACTGACCTTTGAAACCACCACCGTCAAGGTTGATCTTAATATCATATTGCTCAGCGACGTTCAACTTTGCTAACGGCTGCTTTACGATAAACTGAAGGATTGAAGAAGGAAAGTATTTTTCCAGCTCACGTTTGTTGATCGTGATCTTTCCCGTACCTTCGCTAACGAATACGCGAGCGACTGCCGCTTTACGTCTTCCTATTGCATTTACTACTTCCATCGTGATTATTTATATGAGTTTATATCGATTAACTTAGGTTGTTGAGCCTCGTGCTTGTGCTCAGTTCCCTCATAAACGTACATGTTGTTCAACAACTTTGCACCCAGACGGTTCTTAGGCAACATACCTTTTACTACTTTACGGAACAGACGGTCGCCACCTTTCTTCAAAAGATCAGCCGGAGTATACTCGATCTGTCCACCGGGATATCCGGTATATCTCAAATAAATACGATCGTTCCACTTGTTACCAGTCAGAACGACTTTGTCTGCATTGATGATGATTACATGATCACCACAGTCAACGTGCGGAGTGAAATTGGGTTTGTACTTACCGCGCAAAAGCTTCGCTACTTTAGCGCAAAGGCGACCTAACGTCTGGCCTTCAGCATCAACAATGACCCACTCTTTGTTTACAGTTGCCTTGTTTGCAGAAATGGTCTTATAACTTAAAGTATCCACTGCTTAAAAATTAAATTAATTAATAACTCAAAAAACTAGCCTTACCAACATTGTCACAACGGACACATGATGCAACAACGTGCTAAGAACTAAACTCTTAGTACAATTTGATAATAATCGGCTTGCAAAGGTACGGGTTTTATCCGAAATACCAAACAAATCTAATTATTTTTCAAGTTATTATGAAGATACTCATCACTTACGGAAGTAATACCCCAAAGAGAATGTCACGTTATTTTGATAAACGGAAGTCTCGCCGTCACGCTTCAAGGCACGGCGGTCTATCATGCCGCATAGGGAACTTACGGAAAAGAAAAAGTTACTATATTCTACCGATAGGCCGACATTCATGCCAAAGTCGCAAGGTTTCAAGTCCTTCTCATCGGACACGCCGAAATGGAGATCCGGATTGGTCTCCCGGCTCTTCATCTTGCCAAACAAGGACCAATCAAAGGTAGGACCGGCGAATACGGACAGATGAACGTCCGTGAAGGTAAATGTATAAGCCACATTCACGGGAATCTGCAAAGAGTAATACCAACATTTATTATGAAGCGCCATCCCATGTATATCCTGATTCGAATAATAAGCGCCACCTTGGTTCACGAACGCCACCTCAGGACGAAGCGACCATTTTTTATTCTTGCTCAAAGGAATATCCGCCAAACCCGCTATGCTGAAACCGAAGCGGGCTCCCGCCTCATACGTATCCTCCACCTTCTGGATCAACGAAGAATAAGCGCCTCCGGCACGTACGCCGAAAGAAACCTGAGCCATCGCCGGTAAAATCATCATCACGGCAATCAACAACAATCCGATCTTTCTCATAAACTTCCTCATTTGCTTTTCCTTCTAATAGTAAGCAAAGATATACATTTTTCAATAACATCTACATTTATCCTACTGAAACCTATAAGAAAGCGGTATAAAAAGCGCAGCTTTGCCATTTAAGCTTTAACGAATGGCACAACATGATACATCTTATCCCCATAAGATGTATCATCTTCAACAGAACTGTCTTGAAGCTGATTCCCCTACTGAGTAAAACCGGAATCTCCAAACCAATAAAGCCCCGACTGGACGAACCGGCCGGGGCTTATTCCTTTTCCGCCCTCGCTCCTCACGGAGGTAACGGCAGATGAACTTTAATTTATTACTTTAGTATTAATATTAATCCATTCCCGCCTGTTCGCCCTCACGGGGTACTTGAATCACTACAACTCCCGCAGGAATGATTTTCGATTTATGTTTTATCGTCATTATTCTTATTTAACGACTGCCTTAACAGCTTCCTCACCATCGACAGCTACCACGATGATGCCCGCAGGAGCGGCGATCGTAGCGTTATCGGATGTAAGAACCGTACTAGCCACAACCTTACCAAGAACGTTTGTGATTACCACGTTCTTACCAGCTGCGCCTTGGATCTCAACGGTACCGTTGCCAGCGATTACCTTAACGCCTTCTGCTGCGTCGGCGATAGACTCGTTGGATGTAGGAACACCTTCTACGATGTTGAACTTCAACGCACGAGACTTAGCGCTTGTCCATGTCAACTTGTCGTTAACAGCGTATAAATATCTAGCAGCCTCTGAGTTGCTCGTCAAAGAACGAACCACATACAAGTCATCAGTGTCATCAGCCAATACGATCTGAACCTTGAAACGATCCAAGCCACCTAACGTATTCACGTCATCAGCCTTAACCGCAATCTCTCTCATCTCGCCCTTGATATTTGTTGTCAAAGTATCACGGCTCTCATCGATCGTAGCGGCCTTGAAGATAGCTTTCGTTGTTTCCTCGGCCCATTGATATTTCTTGTCATACTTACCATCGGCTACATAATAGTTCACTGAGTCTTGAGCGTGGAACAAGAAGTTGTCGTTCTTAGAGATATAGAAGGAAGGAATAACAGCATCCTTATCCGTTACGTGCAAGTAGAATGCGGTAGCGTTCTGATTAACCAAGATACCCTCTTTATTCTCGTTCATGGACATATAGTTGCCTAACTCACCCTCGAATTGTACGTAACCTTCCTTAGCCGGATAGCTAACCTCAGGAGACTCAGCGATCAAGTAGGTTCTCAAAGCCCAATCATTATTTAAGTTATACGCATACAAACTATAGATATCCTCCGGTTGAGTATAGAACTGTACATATTTTCCGCTATTATCCTTATAGCTACGAACCGCTACCACGGATACGATATCC
>OJOX01000903.1_pt1 | contig 9543 bp, 5 predicted proteins | sample 1598301 | NCBI WGS metagenome assembly OJOX01 (sample SAMN03922480, study PRJEB24848) | human gut metagenome | isolation source: stool sample | host: Homo sapiens | place: Germany | collected 2011-05 | reverse complement strand
GGATGTAAACCTGGCCAATATAAAGTACTGGATCTAGATAAAAATGGTAAAATAGATGATGCTGACCGCGTAATTGATGGTAAGCGCACCCCGGATTGGACCGGTGGTATGGTTAATACTTTTAATTATAAGAATTTTGATTTATCGGTAGGTACTTCTTTCCAATTGGGCGGTCGTATGCGTAATCAATTCTATGTGTCTTATGCACTTGAGAACAATAATATGAACTTAAATAATATGGTGAAAGATTATTGGACCCCAGAGAATCCTACTAATGAATCGGCTCAACCCGGTAATATGGGAACTTATCGTGGCAAAGCAGGTTCGTGGGGAAATCAGAAGTCGGACGTTTCACATACAATGTCATCATCAGATTTCTTTAAAATAACTCATGTTAGTTTGGGATATACATTTGATAAGAAATTGATTTCTAAATCATTCTTGACCAATTTGAGATTGTATTGTACGGTTCAAAATCCGATGATTATTTGTGCTGATAATGTTATTGTTCCCGAACAGTTACCTACAAATGTATCTAGCACAGACCTTATGACACGCAATGTGATGTTTGGAGTGAATGTTTCTTTTTAACAAATCGAAATTAAAGAAAGAATAAAATGAAAACTAAGAATATAATTAAAAAGGGCTTATTGCTTATTTCCGTAGCTACTTTCGCAAGTTGTTCGTCTTTTCTTGAAGAAGAAAATTGGACTAGTCAGTCAGCTGAAGACTATTACAAAACAGCCAAAGGTTATGAATCATTAGTTAATGGTGCGTATGCCTCTTTGAAGTCTGTATATAATAATTATAGTTACCATAAACTTACTCAATTGGGTACTGATATTGGCACACAGCCTAACGGTACTGTTACTAGCGACTTGAATCAGTATGTAGTGACTTATGATAAATCAAACGGAACTGTATATGAGCAGTGGTCTAAACTTTATGTAGCATTAAAAGATGTAAATGCTGCTATCGGCCGTGCTACAAATGTGACTCTTAAAACAGAAGACCCTATTGAAGGAATTGATCCGAATCAACGTGACTTGAGGGTGGCAGAAGTCAAATTTCTTCGTGCGCTTTATTTGTTTGAAATTGTGAAGAATTGGGGGCAAGCTCCTTTGGTACTGGAAGAAGCTCAATCAACAGCAACAACTTCTAAACTGAACAGTGGCGCGGAATTTTATACTCAGATTCTGAAAGACTTGCAAGATGTGTTATCTTCTTCATTGCCCGAAAAACAAGGAGCTTCCGATTTTGGACGTGCTTCAAAAGCAGCAGCTCGCCATTTGCGTGCTTTGGTTTATTTGACTCGTGGATATCAGGACTATGCAGATGTGAATGACTTTAAAAATGCATATGATGATGCGATGTATGTAATTGAAAAGACGGGGCATAGTTTACTTGAAGACTATGCTATGGTTCACCGTCAGTCTAATGAGGCTAATGATGAGGTTATTTTTGCTGTAAACTATAACAATAGTACAAATAATAATAATAATCAACAGAGTACTTATTATCTATTCTCTTACCGTGAAGGTTGGGAAGGTTTGGCCAAATCAAATTTCTACGCCAATGACTACGGAGATGTGATGCCCTCAAAGTATCTTTATACCTCTTTCGATTGGAAAAAAGACCGTCGTGCGGAAGTTACTTTTATGAGTCCGTTTAATGGAGATCCTGCTACTTCGGTGGATGGACGTACTTATGGACGTAATGCCTTTATGAATACTACTCAGCTAGGGTCTTCAAGTACAGGTGTTGCCGATACGGTGATTCATTTTCCTGTACCTACAGAAGAAGGCTTTAGAGTGTATTCAAAAGCTGAGCAAGATGCGGCAAATGCTGCTTCTCCGATGAAGTTTATTTATAATTATCCTTCCGGTTCTTACAAAGATTGCTCTGAAGATGATTACTTTATTACCGGTTTGCAAGGCAATAGTTCAACCACTCGTGCTTGGTTGCCGGTATATAAGTTCAAGGATGCAGGTACTCTTTATGGCGAAAGTGGTGGTAGCCAGTATGGAAGTCGTGACATCGTGTTGTTTCGATTGGCTGAAACTTACTTGATTGCAGCCGAAGCAGCTGTAATGAAAAAAGACAATGTGAATGCTTTGCTTTGTATCAATGCGGTTCGTGAGCGTGCAATGCATAATGCGAAGGAACAAGGTTTGGCTAAATATGAAGGTACAGTCACTATTGATGACGTATTGGATGAAAGAGCACTTGAATTATTTGGTGAAGCACCTCGTTGGAATGATTTGACTCGAACTGGTAAGTTGGCCGAAAGAGTTTTAGAGTATAACTGGGACGTAACCCATATTACAGGTGGTTTAATCCAAACTCAATTAAGTGCAGCCACCAATGCCAAATATAGTCTTCGTCCTATTCCGGTGAATTGGCTGAATACCCTATCTAACGGACAAGAATTGGGAAACAACCCTGGATGGGAATAATAGTAAATTGAAACTATAAATTAATAGGGCTTGCCAGTTTGTTATTTGCAATAAATTGTGCAAGCTCTTTGTTCTTTTAATCTTAAAAGAGTATTTGTTATGGATATATATGAAAAACTACTTAAATGTGCAAGCGTTTTAGTGATGCTATGTTCGATATTTTCTGCTGCTGCCCGAAACTTTATTCATCCCGGTTTGCTTCATTCTCAAGACGATTTAAAACGTATTACTCGACTTGTGAAAGAGAATTCCTATCCGGCTATGGGTTCGTATGATTTATTGAGAAAAGTGCCGGGTGCATCCTTTGAGTATGAAATGAAGGGGCCGTTTGAGAATATCAGTCGTGCCGGAAAATATGGATACACCAAAGCTCCTTGTGAAAGCGATTGTAATGCGGCTTATTATAATGCTCTGATGTGGAACATTACCGGTGATGTACGTCATGCCGATAAAGCTATGGAAATTCTTCGAGGATATGCATCCACATTACAGAAAATATATGGACCTGATGATCCTCTTTGTGCAGGTCTTCAGGGATTCATGCTTATAAATGCAGCTGAAATAATGCGTTACACTTATCAAGATAATCAATATGTGAAAGGTTGGAGCGAAGCTGATACAAAGAGTATAGAAGGTATGTTCCGTAATGTATTTCTTCCAGTACTTACCACTTTTGTTCAAGCCAAACCTTATGCAAATGGTAATTGGGGAGGATCGGTTAACAAAATGGTGATGGCAATTGGTATTTTCTGTAATGATGAACCTCTTTACAATCAGGCTGTAGACTTCTTTTATAATAGTCGGGATAATGGAAGTTTGCCTAATTACATTGCAGAAACTGGCCAATTGCAAGAATCGGGACGTGATCAAGCTCACTGTATGCTTGGAGTAGGTGTTTTGGCTGAATTGGCAGAATGCGCTTGGAAACAAGGGGATAATCTTTATGCGGCTTTAGATAATCGTATTATGAAAGGATATGAATATCTTTCTAAAGTTAACTTGGGCTATACGGATGTTCCTTTTGAAGTTTGGAAAGATGCTACAGGTAAATATTGTAACTGGCAAAATATGGGAGAAGCAGAATTGGGCAAATTCAGGGCTGTTTTTGAAATTGCATATAATCATTATGTGGAACGAAGGGGAATTGCAATGCCTTATACGGAAAAGGTGCTAAAGCGTATTCGCCCTGAAGGCATAGGATGGACGTGTGATAATCCGGGTTTTGGAACATTACTCTTTTACTTAGGAAAAAACGAACCGGTTCCTCTTGAAGGGCAAATTTCAGAACAACTTAAATATGGCTGGAAAGGGTGGCAAATTGCAGCACCTGATTTAGAGCCTGTCGGCAATGAATTCTTATTGGTGAACAAAGGTATCTCAATGCAGAAAAACCGGATACACTATAATCCTTCAGAATTCCCTTATATAAAAGTGACATTCAGCCATAAACCCGAAGAGGTTAAAGATGGATGGCTTCGGTTGAGCTATAGCGTACAGAGTGCTCCTGAATTTTGGACTTTTTATGAGAAGGATGCGGTGAAAGTGGATGGTAATACTTATTGGTTTGCTGTGAAAGACGCACGTTCCAATAATGGAACATTATTTGGTACACGTGACAGGCATATTTCGTTGTTGCTCGATTTTGGAGACATAAAGGCTGTCGGTGTTGAAAGTATCGTTTCCGAGAGTCATTTATAAATGTGTGTGACGGATAGGTGTGGAGCTAAACAAAATAACAATATTGTAATTAGAATTGATATGAAGAAGAGATTAACACTGACGTTTTGGGGTATGTTGGTTGCGTTTTCTGTTATGGCAGAAGCGGTGAAGGTTACATCGCCCGACGGCGAATATGAGTTTACGGTGAGCGATGACGGACAATTGAGCTATTCGCTTTTCTATCAACAGAAAGAGGTGATAGAACCTTCTCGGTTAGGAATCGAATGGAACGAAAATTGGTATGATGGAATCCGAATAGTCACTTCGCGTAACAGCCGGATAGATAAGAATTGGAAACCTGTCTACGGTGAACGTGCCGTTGTGAAGGAATTATATAATGCTTGCGAGATAGAGTTGGCTAAAACTGGTTCGCGGAAGAGAATGGTGCTGGATGTGCGAGCTTATAACGAAGGCGTTGCATTCCGTTATCGTTTTGTAGGAGGTGAATATTTGAAGATTGAAAATGAGTTTACCCAATTTACACTTCCTAAAGGCACTCTTGCTTGGCATACCGAACGGGCACAGACCCCTTATAATCTTTTGCCACTCGAAGGGTGGGAAAATGAGTCGGATCGTCCGTTGATGCTTCAATTGCCAGAAGGCCAATATGCTTGTCTTGCCGAGGCTCAGGTCGTGGATTATGTGCGTACCAAATTTAAACTTTCGGATGAGAAACCTTATACTTTGCTTACTTCAATGTATGGAATAGTGGAGGATATAGCTCCATATCATACGCCTTGGAGAATTGTGATGTGCGCTTCCCGGCCAGGAGATATTCTCGCTAACAATGACTTGTTGCTTAATCTGAATCCTGATTGTAAAATCGCTGATACATCCTGGATTAAACCGGGGAAGGTAATGCGGGAGGTTACACTTACCACTGAAGGTGGTAAGGCTTTAGTGGATTTTGCAGTGAAGCGCCGCTTGCAGTATATTCATTTTGATGCAGGTTGGTATGGTTTTGAATATGACAAGTCTTCTGATGCTACTACCGTAACGCTCGACCCACGGCGCAATGAGCAGATTGATGCGCTTAATCTGCAAGAAGTGATTAGTTATGCCAAGTCGAAAGGAATAGGTGTTATCCTTTATGTAAATCAACGTGCTCTTCAACAACAACTGGACGAGATACTTCCTCTTTACAAATCATGGGGTATAGCGGGTATTAAGTTCGGTTTTGTACAGGTCGGCTCTCAAATATGGACAAGGTGGATGCACGAAGCGGTGAAGAAATGTGCGCAATATGGCCTTATGGTGGACATTCATGATGAATATCGTCCAACGGGTTTTAGTCGTACTTATCCCAATCTGATGACCCAAGAAGGTATTCGAGGAAATGAAGAATTCCCTGATGCGACTCATAATACCATTCTTCCCTTTACGCGTTTTGTTGCAGGTGCCGCAGACTATACTATCTGTTATTATCGTCAGGACTTCGGGCGTTTGCATACGGATAAAGATAGTTATGGGGTACCTCGTTCTCGTACTATTCAAACAACTCCTGCTCATCAATTGGCTCTTTCTGTAATCTATTACAGCCCTCTTCAGTATATGTATTGGTATGATAAACCCTCTGATTCACAAGATGAACCTGAATTGAAATTCTTTGATGATGTTTATACTACTTGGGATGATACGCAGGTGCTTCAAGGTAAGATAGGCGAATTCGTTACCATAGCTCGCCGCAAAGGTGAAGAGTGGTTTGTTGGTGCCATAACCAATAATGATGCTCGCGAACAGGAGATTAGTCTCGATTTTTTGCCGCAAGGAAAGTCTTATATAGCTGAGATTTATACAGATGGAGATAAATCAGTAAAAACCCGTACTCGTGTGCGATGTCAGCGGTATCTTGTGAATGCCCAGTCGGTGCTTCGTTTCTCTCTTCGTGCTTCCGGTGGTGCCGCTATTCGGTTGGTGCTTGATACAGGTGATAACCGAAATGTTCGCAACTATAGGAAGCAGAAATTATAAAGATTTAATTTTTAAAATCCAGTATGATGAAATGTGATAAGAAGAAGTGTTTATTGGCTTTAGTATTTCTGTCATCATTGTTAATGTCGTTAAAGGTTTATTCTAATGAGCCCGAAACAAATTGGAAGTATGTAGAACTGGTAAATCCATTCGTGGACAGCCATCGTTCTCGTTGGTTCTTTTTTAGTTCTGCTTGTCGCCCATTTGGTATGGTCAGTCTGAGTCCTGATACAGATACGGAACATTCATGGGGATCGGGTTATATGTATGGCTCTAAGTATATACGATGTTTTAGCCATATTCATAATTGGCAGATGTCCGGTGTTGCTGTAATGCCTACGGTTGGTCCATTTAAAGGGCATTTGGGCATGGACTCCTATCAGTCTGAATTTACTCATGAGGGTGAGATTGCCAAACCTGGGTTTCATAAGGTGAAACTTACAAATTATGATGTGACTGCTGAATTAACGTCGACAATGCGGGTAGGCTTCCATCGTTATACGTTCCCCCAAAGCGATTCGAGCTATGTCCTTTTTGATACTGGCGCTTTTTTGGCTCACAGTCCTACCGCTTATTCGGAAGTCTGGAAGATTAGTGATACGGAAATAGCTGGTTGGGAAATAATGGAGCGTACAGGGCGTCGTCCTAAGGATACACCTGTCTATTTTTATGCACAGTTGAGCAAGCCGGTGGAGCAGATAGTGACTTGGCGTGAAGGGAAAATAGTGCCTAATACCAAACCTGAGCGAATTTCAGGAAAGAATGTGGGATTGGCTGTGAAGTTTCGTACCAAGGCCAATGAAAAAGTACTACTGAAGGTTGCCATTTCATACGTTAGTGTAGAGCAGGCTCGTAAGAATCTTTATGCGGAACTGGAATCATGGAATTTTGAAGAGGTAAAACATGCTTCGTTTGATGAGTGGAATACTTGGCTTGGTAAGATAGAAGTGGAGGGCGGTAGCCGTGAGCAACAGATAAAGTTCTATACAGATCTTTGGCACGCATTATTGGGACGTAAGGTAGTGAGTGATGTTGATGGGTGTTATCTTGACCAAACGTCTGACTTTCCCCGTATTTGCCGTATTCCTTTGTCTGCAAGTGGTAAACCTCTCTACAATCATCATAATTTTGATGCGTGGTGGGGGAGCCATTGGTCGCTTGATATTCTTTGGTCTATGGCTTATCCGCATCTGATGGATGATTTTTGCAATACAATGTTGGATATGTATCGTAATGGGGGACTTATTCCTCGCGGACCTTCGGGGGGGAATTATACCTATGTAATGATAGGTGATCCTGCTGTGTCTTTCTTTGCAACTGCTTATAACAAAGGTATTCGTAATTATGATGCTGATTTGGCCTATGAAGGGCTACGCAAGAATGCATTTCCTGGAGGTATTCGTGACCATGCCGGTTACGAACATAGTAAGGATGCTCATTCAGGTGGAATGGAATATTATATTAAAATGGGATATGTGCCTGATGGACGTGCGAATGTGGTAGGTATGCATACTACAGGTGCATCTATGACCTTGGAGTACGCATATCAAGACTGGTGTCTTGCCCAAATGGCCAAGGCAATGGGCAAGCAAGCTGATTATGAATTGTTCTTTGAACGCTCAAAAAATTATAAGAACCTTTGGAATAAAGCATCAGGATTCATGCAACCTAAAGGGACGGATGGAGAATGGTTACCTGATTTCGATCCACTTGAGTTGACGGAGAAAGGTGGTTTTTGTGAAAGCAATTCGGCTATATATTCTCATTATGTTCCCCACGATATGCAAGGTTTAATAGCACTTTATGGTGGTCATAAGAAATATGCCGAGCGTTTGAATGAGAACTTTGTCAAGAGTGAGCCTTATGGTTTTTTCCGTTCAAAAGATACCAAATCTGGTAATTGGACTGATTACGGTAACCAACCAGGCACGGGCATGGCTCATCTTTTCAATCATGCTCGGGCACCATGGCTGACACAAAAATGGGTGCGTAAGGTCAAAGCGGCTTATGCTGATGTTACCCCGTATGGTGGGTATCGTGATGATGAAGACCAAGGGCAGATGGGAGCTTTGGGCGTTTTAATGGCGATGGGACTGTTTGAAGTGGACGGAGGCTGCGCTGTAAAGCCTTATTATGAGATAACCTCTCCTATATTTGATAAAGTGACCATACATCTTGACAATAGGTACTATCCGGGAAAGACTTTCCAAATTGTAACTACGGGCAATTCCGACAAAAATATGTATATCCAACGGGCTACGTTTGATGGAAAACCCTGGGATAGGTGTTGGTTCTATCATGAAGATTTTGCTAACGGTGGTGTTCTTGAATTGCATTTGGGTGATAAGCCTAATAAGCAATGGGGAATTGGTAAATTGCCGCAGGATGATTAAAATGCGGAGGTTGCGTCAAAACGTTGACACAACCTCCGTATAGCTTTTCTTATTTGAATAGGTCTTTAATTGGGGATATTCCTAAAATAAGGAAATTTAAGGCAACTAATTCATTGCGAGTTGGTTGCCTTTTTGTCTCTTTAAGCATTCCCCCAAAAAACGGTTTGACGGCCAAAACGGGGGTAATCTAAAATAAAAACACATGGTAAAGATACAAAAAATCTCAGAAATCGAACCTCGTTTGGGTTTTACTGAGTTCGATATGCTAAAAAATATCGTCAAAGTTTTGCAACGAGTGAATTAGGCCGCCTCCATGCTCTGTTTCCTTTCTCGGAATTGGCCCGACAAATGCATTTGAAGTCCTCTGCTTTGGGGCGTAAAAGTTATTTTTCTCCCGAAGGTAAAATAGCCTTGATGGTCTTGAAGTCCTATACCAACTTTTCCGATGCACAACTGATTGAGCATTTAAACGGTAATATTCATTACCAGTTGTTTTGTGGTGTTCAGATTGATCCGCTTCATCCACTAACCAATCCTAAAATCGTTAGTGCAATTCGTCAGGAACTAGCGCATCGCCTTGACGTTGAGCCCCTCCAGCTCATTCTTGCCGAGCATTGGAAACCTTATCTTGAGAACCTTCATGTCTGTATGACCGATGCCACCTGTTATGAAAGTCATCTGCGTTTTCCTACTGATACCAAACTCTTATGGGAAGGTATTGTATGGCTTCATCGTCATCTGTGCAAACATTGCCAGACCTTGCACATACAACGTCCCCGTAACAAGTATCTTGATGTACGCCGTGCCTATCTTGCTTATAGCAAACTGCGTAAACGCAGGAAATCACGGACTCGTATGATTACACGAAGGTTACTTCAGTTATTGGAAAATTCAATACTGCCAACAGATAATCCAAATGATCGCCTGTCATAATATAACAGGCATTGTTCATTACATAATTGTTGGCATCATATGCAAAAGCCATTTGGTTTCCGATTATTTTC
>OJOX01000896.1_pt1 | contig 9588 bp, 6 predicted proteins | sample 1598301 | NCBI WGS metagenome assembly OJOX01 (sample SAMN03922480, study PRJEB24848) | human gut metagenome | isolation source: stool sample | host: Homo sapiens | place: Germany | collected 2011-05 | reverse complement strand
GATCTACACCGTGTCCATCACCGATTATACCGGCTCAATCAACCTGAAAGTCCGCGCACAGGAAGGGGAGGACTGCTCCAAGTGGGAGGGCATCGGCAAGGGCAGCACGGTCATCGTGCGGGGCGACTGCTCCTACGATAAATACGAGCATGACTACATCGTGTACCCCTACGATGTGCTGATCGTGGAGCGCAAAAAGCGGGAGGATACCGCCCCGGAAAAGCGGGTGGAGCTGCATCTGCACACCAAGCTTTCCAGCATGGACGGCTTCTGCGACCCCGGCGGCATCGTCAAGCTGGCGCACCGCATGGGACACCCCGCCATTGCCATCACAGACCATGGCGTGTGTCAGGGCTACCCGGAAGCCATGCTGGCAGCGGACGACATCCACAAAAAGGACCCGGATTTCAAGCTCATCTACGGCTGCGAAGCCTATTTTGTGGACGACATGGTGCCCTGCGTTTACGGCGTAAAGGATCAGCCGCTGGACGGCGAGTTCTGCGTGTTTGACACCGAGACCACCGGCCTTGACCCCGGGGTAGAGTACCTTACCGAGATCGGCGCGGTCATCATCCGCAACGGCGAGGTGGTGGAGGAGTTCGATACCTTTGTCAAGCCCGGCAAGCCTATCACCCCCAAGATCACCGAGCTGACCGGCATCACCAACGAGATGGTAGCCGATGCCCCCAGCGAAAAGGAAGCGCTGGAAGCTTTTCTTGCCTTTGCAGGTGACCGCATTCTGGTGGGACACAACGTCCACGCCTTTGATATGCGCTTTCTGCGGGCAGCAGCCAAGCGCAGCGGCATCAAGCTGGAGCCTACCTATATCGACACCCTGACCATGGCGCAGACTATGTACCCGGGCCTGCACAATTATAAGCAGGGCACCATCAACAAGCATCTGGAGCTGCCTGCCTACGAGGCGCACCGCGCCTGCGAGGACTCCGCTGCACTGGGACGCATCTTCTGCGTGATGCTGAACGACTTAGCGGAAAAAGAGGTAACGAAGGTCAGCGAGATCAACACCGGTCTGGGCGGCAACCGTGAGGTGCTGAAAAAGAAATACTACCACCTCATCATTCTGGTCAAAAACCAGATGGGTCTGAAGAACCTGTACAAAATCGTCAGCGAGGCACACGTCAACTACTTCTTCAAAAAGCCCCGCGTGCCCCGCAGCCTGCTGAACAAGTACCGGGACGGCCTGCTGCTCACCAGTGCCTGTGAGGCAGGCGAGCTGTACCGCGCCATCGTGGACGGCACCAGCTACGAGGAACTGAAAAAAATCGCCGCCTACTACGATATTCTTGAGATCCAGCCGCTGGGCAACAACGCCTATATGGTGCGGGACGGCAAGGTGGACAGCGAGGAACGGATCAAGGAGTTCAACCGCACCGTTATCAAGCTGGGTGAGGATCTGCACAAACCGGTTATTGCCACCGGCGACGTGCACTTTACCGAGCCGGAGGATGCGATCTATCGCGCTGTATTACAGGCGGGCAACGGCTTTAAGGATGCTGACAATCAGCCGCCGCTGTTCTTCCGCACCACGCAGGATATGCTGGCGCAGTTCTACTATCTGCCCAAGGAAAAGGCCTACGAGGTGGTAGTAAAGAACCCCCGCAAGATCGCCGCCATGATCGACAACAATGTGCGCGCCATCCCCCGGGGCACCTACCCGCCCAGCATCGAGGGCGCAGAGCAGCAGCTGCGCGATGCCACATGGGAACACGCCAAGCGGGATTACGGCGACCCCTTGCCTGAGATCGTGGAAAAGCGGCTGCAAAAGGAACTGGACTCCATCTGCGGCCACGGCTACGCGGTTCTGTACGTCATTGCGGTCAAGCTGGTGGCCTACTCCAATGCGGGCGGCTATCAGGTGGGCAGCCGTGGTTCTGTCGGCTCCTCCGCTGTGGCGCACTTTTCCGGCATCTCGGAGGTGAACAGTCTGCCGCCCCACTACCGCTGCCCAAAGTGCAAGCACAGCGAGTTCATCACCGACGGCAGCGTGGACGACGGCTTTGACCTGCCGGATAAAAACTGCCCTCATTGCGGCACCCGCATGCTGGTGGACGGCCACGACATCCCCTTCGAGACCTTCCTCGGCTTCTACGGTGATAAGGAACCGGATATCGACCTGAACTTCTCCGGTGAGTACCAGTCCAACGTGCACCGCTACACTGAGGAACTGTTCGGCAAGGCCAACGTGTTCAAGGCCGGCACGGTGTCCGGTATTCAGGATAAAACGGCCTACGGCTACGTTAAAAAATATCTGGACGAGCGGCAGCGCACCGTGAACCACGCCGAGGAAAACCGCCTGACGCTGGGCTGCACCGGCGTCAAGCGCACCACCGGTCAGCACCCCGGCGGCATGGTGGTCGTGCCGGACACCTACGAGATCTACGATTTCTGTCCCATCCAGCACCCGGCGGATGACGTAGCGGGCGGTCTGCTGACCACCCACTTCGAGTTCAAGTACCTGCACGACACCCTGCTCAAGCTGGACGAGCTGGGGCACGATATGCCCACCTTCTACAAGTATTTTGAGGAATACACCGGCATCCCGGTGGACAGCATCCCCATGAACGACCCCAAGGTGTACAGCCTGCTGACCAGCCCGGAAGCGCTTGGCGTGACCCCGGAGCAGATCGACAGCCAGACCGGCACCTTCGGCATCCCGGAAATGGGCACGAACTTTGTGCGCGGAATGTTGGTGGAAGCACGGCCTAAGAATTTCTCGGAGTTGATCCAGATTTCCGGTCTGTCCCACGGCACGGACGTGTGGACTGGCAACGCGGACGAGCTGATCCGCAGCGGCACCTGCACCATTGCAGAGGTCATCGGCTGCCGTGACAGCATCATGCTGTACCTGCTGCGCAAGGGGCTGGAGCCCAAGATGGCCTTTGATATCATGGAGGCTGTGCGTAAGGGTAAGGTGGCCAAGGGCGGCTTCCAGCCGGGCTGGGAGGAAGCCATGCGGGAGCATGAGGTACCGGACTGGTACATCGAGAGCTGCCGCAAGATCAAGTATATGTTCCCCAAGGCCCATGCTGTGGCCTATTTGATGAGTGCCATCCGCCTGATGTGGTACAAGATCTACAAGCCGCAGGCGTTCTATGCGGTGTACTTTACCGTGCGCGGCGACGATATCGACTACGAAGCCGCCATCGGCGGTGCTGCCGTGGCGCGCGCCCACATGGAGGCGGTCAAGCGCCGTCTGAAAGAGGAAAAGAACGCCAAGGATGAGGACGTGCTGGTCAGCTTGCAGCTGGTCAACGAGATGCTGAGCCGTGGGTACGAGTTTTTGCCCATCGAGCTGGGCAAGAGCCTTGGTTCCAAGTATGTGGTAGAGGACGACAAGGTGCGTCTGCCCTTCAGTGCACTGAAGGGATTGGGCGGTGCCGCCGCCGATGCACTGGAGCGGGTGACTATCCACGGAGAGGAATATATCTCGGTGGAGGAGCTGCAGCAGGCCTCCGGTGTGGGCAGCAGCATTCTGGACCGTCTGCGTCAGGTGGGTGCACTGGGCGACCTGCCCGAGAGCAGTCAGGTGAGCTTTTTCTGAAATATTCATAAAGAAAAAATCTCCGCGCTGGGTGTAGTACCCAATGCGGAGATTTTTGTTTGCAGTGATACAGATCAGAGCAGGGGAGTGCTTACTCCACGCTGATCATATAGTAGTAAACGGGCTGGCCGCCGCGGATGTGGCTTACTTCCACATGGTTGGGGCATTTTGCCTTTACGATCTCGGTAACCTTTTCGGCATCCTCGTCGCTCACGTCACAGCCAGAGATGATGGTGACAAAGCTGGAATCCTTCTTGCACATATTGCGTGCCAGACGGTAGGTGGCCTTGGTGATATCGGTGGAGGTGGAAACGATCTTGCCGTTCTCCAGTGCCATGATCTCGCCCTTGCGGATGCGCTTGCCATCGTACTCGCTGTCGCGGGCGGCATAGGTGATCAGACCGGTGGATACCTTGTCGGCAGCAGCCATCATGTTGATGGTGTTGGTCTCGGCGTTCACAGAGGGGTCAAAGTTCAGCAACGCGGTAATGCCCATGGGCACGGTGCGGGTGGGCAGCACCACCACCTGACGGTCCGCCAGCTTCTGTGCCTGCTCGGCAGCCATGATGATGTTCTTGTTGTTGGGCAGCACGAACACGGTCTTGGCGGGCACGCTCTGGATGGCTGCCAGAATGTCCTCGGTGGAGGGGTTCATGGTCTGGCCGCCGGACACCACAGCGTCTGCTGCCAGATCGGTGAATACCGCCTTCAGACCCTCACCGGCGGCAACGGCCACAAAGCCGTAGTCACGACTGGGGTCCACGGCAGCATAGATGAACTCGCTGGCCTGAGAGGGAGCCTTCTCGGCAGAAGCCTGCTTTTCAAGGCTCTTGCCCTGCTTCTGGCGGGCAAGGAACTGCTCGTGCATATTCTCGATCTTGAAGTTGGTCAGGTAGCCGTACTTGATGGCCTCGCTCAGGATCTTGCCGGGGTCGGCGGTGTGAACGTGCAGGTTGATGACATCGTCATCCTCAATGCAGACCACACTATCGCCGTTGGACTCTGCAAAGGCGCGCATCTTGGCGGCGCTGGCACCCTCGTACTTATTGATGAGGAACTGGGTGCAGTAGCCGTTGGTAATGTCCTCCACCTTCATCAGGTCGTCGGTGAACACGCCCTTACCGGCATTCTCAGTGGACAGCTTTGCCTTGTTGGGGGCAGCTTCGCCGCCGGCAATAATGCCCTCGCCATGGAACACCTTGCCCATGCCCTCAAAGATGACCATGATGCCCTGACCGCCTGCGTCCACAACACCGGCCTTCTTCAGCACGGGCAGCAGGTTGGGGGTATCCTCCAGTGCCTTCTGGCCGGCAGTCAGCACCACGTCCCACAGGGCGGGAACATCGGCGGCATCACTGGCAGCAGCTTCCTCGGAAGCAACGCGGGCAACGGTCAGGATAGTGCCTTCGGTGGGCTTCATCACGGCCTTGTAGGCACCCTCAACGCCCTTCTGCAGGGCAGCCACGATATCAGCAACGTCAGCCTCTTTTTTGCCCTCCAAAGCCTTGGAGAAGCCGCGGAACAGCAGGCTGGTGATAACGCCGGAGTTGCCGCGCGCACCACGCAGCATGGCAGAAGCGGCAGTCTTGGCAGCTTCGCCTACGGTGCAGCTGTCGTCCAGAGCCTCCAGCTCACGCACGGCAGCGCCCACGGTCATGCCCATGTTGGTGCCGGTGTCGCCATCCGGCACGGGGAAAACGTTCAGCTCGTCCACGCGGGAACGCTGGTTGTTGATGTTGTTGGCGCCGGAAATGATGGCGTCGCGCAGGATCTTACCAGAAATCATTGTTCTTACTCCTTAGTAACTGGCCGGAAAATCCCGGCTCGGGTTTGCAGACAAATCAGGCGATGACGTCATCCACGGACACCACCACGCGGGCGACCTTCAGCCCGGTAGCCTGTTCTACCTCGTCCTTGACGCGGTGGGAGATGCTGCGGGCGGCGGTGGAAATGTTCAGACCGTAGCTGACGGCAATGTGCAGCTCGATGACCAGACGCCCATTCTGCTGGGTCACGCGCACACCCTTTTCCGGGTAATCGGAACCGTATACCATGCTTTTCACAGCGTCAGTCATATCACGGGGAGCCATGGCAGCAACGCCGTAGCACTGTTTGGTGGCTTCACCCACCAGGGTGGAAAAATACCCATCAGTAAAGCTGACATTCCCAAGCGGGAAACGGGAAGTGATCATAGTCGCTCTGCTCCTTTATGTTATTTTTTATAAAAATACACGCAAGGGTCGGGGGTATTGGCTGTGCAAAACAAAGCTTGCCTCAGATAAACACCCACCCTATTATACAACTTTGCACCGTGGTTGTACAGTTCAAATTGTTGGATTTACTGCTTTTTGCGCTCTTTTTGCATGGTTTTTGTAAAGAAAAAAGAGCAAATTCCTTCGACAGCCCTCGCGCCGCTTTGCGCAGCGGGCGTGGTATGCTGAAGGCAGGCTGTGCGGAACCCATCAAAACGGAAAGTATGACAAATAAAGAAAAACAATCTGTGAATAAATTATAAAAGCTTCCTTGTCTGGCTTTCTTTGTCTATGGAAAAGTGCTAAAATATAAATGAAAAGGAAAAGGGGCGGTCAGCCTCCTTTTTCCATGATACTTCCCGGAATACGCCGGACGCACGGCACATTACATAGCGTGGGCAGACCCTTCCAACAGGTATTGCTTGCAAAAAATGCGATAGGAGTTGTTGGCATGAACATTCTCTTTTTTCTTTCCCCAAAGCAGGATTTGATGTACGTTTACGATGACTTCACCCTCCGGCAGACGCTGGAAAAGTGGGAAAATAACCGCTACGCCTCCATTCCGGTGCTGAACCGCAAGGGCGAATATGTGGGCACCCTGACCGAGGGTGATATCCTGTGGGGACTGAAAAAATACCATGGTCTGGATCTGGAAGCCGCCGAGGACATCCCCATCTCAGAGTTTGCGCATAAGCGGGACTACAAGGCCGTCACGGTGACCACCAGCATGGATGAACTGGTGGAAGCTGCCATGAGCCAGAACTTCGTCCCGGTGGTGGATGACCGGGGCATTTTCATCGGCATTGTGCGGCGGCAGGCCATCATCCGCTACTGTTACGATAAGTCCCGTAAGATCGAGATGACCCGCACCGGCCGCCCCGTAAAGGAGCTGGCTGGTGTACATTAAAAACACAAAACGAGGGCGCTGCACGGTCAATGTGCAGCGCCCTTATTGCTATTTGTTACTTATTACGGATGTACTTGTCCATGGCCTTTGCAGCTGCCTTACCGGCACCCATGGCCTTGATGACGGTAGCAGCGCCGGTCACAGCGTCACCACCGGCGTACACGCCGTCGCGGCTGGTCTTGCCCTCGTCGCCCTCGGTCACGATGCAGCCGTGCTTATTGGTCTCCAAGCCCGGGGTGGTGGAGCGGATCAGCGGGTTGGGGCTGGTGCCCAGGCTCATGATCACGGTATCCACTTCCAGCTCGAACTCGCTGCCCTGCTTTTCAATGGGACGGCGGCGGCCGGAAGCGTCCGGCTCACCCAGTTCCATCTCAATGCAGGTCATGGAGTGCACAAAGCCGTCCTCGTCCGGGTGGATGGCAACAGGGTTGCACAGGGTCTTGAAGATGATGCCCTCTTCCTCGGCGTGCTCCACCTCTTCCTTACGGGCGGGCAGCTCAGCCATGCCGCGGCGGTAGACGATGTACACGCTCTCAGCACCCAGACGCAGGGCGCTGCGGGCAGCGTCCATGGCCACGTTGCCGCCGCCCACAACGGCGACCTTCTTGCCGGTGCGGATGGGGGTCTTGCTGGTGGGCAGGTAAGCCTTCATCAGGTTGGAGCGGGTCAGAAATTCGTTGGCAGAGTACACGCCCTTCAGGCTCTCGCCGGGGATGTTCATAAAGCGGGGCAGACCGGCACCGGAGCCTACGAACACAGCCTCGTAGCCGTACTCGCCCATCAGCTCGTCAATGGTCAGCACCTTGCCGATGACCATGTTGCACTCAAAATCCACGCCCATCTTCTTCAGGCCGTCGATCTCCTGCTGGACGATGGCCTTGGGCAGACGGAACTCGGGGATGCCGTACATCAGCACACCGCCTGCAACGTGCAGAGCCTCGTAAACGGTCACCTTGTAGCCCAGCTTTGCCAGATCGCCGGCGGCGGTCAGGCCGGCAGGGCCTGCGCCGATGACGGCAACCTTATGGCCGTTCCATTCGGGAACGACGGGTGCAGTGTGCACGTTCTCGCGGTGCCAGTCGGCCACAAAGCGCTCCAGACGGCCAATAGCCACCGGCTCGTTCTTGATACCGCGGGTGCACTTGCCCTCGCACTGGCTCTCCTGCGGGCAGACACGGCCGCAGACGGCAGGCAGGGAAGAGGAGCGGTTGATCACCTGATAGGCGGCCTCAAAGTCGCCCTCTGCAACGTGAGCGATAAACTCCGGGATGTCGATGCCCACGGGGCAGCCGGACTGGCAGGGCTTGTTCTTGCAGCCGATGCAGCGCTTGGCCTCGTTCACAGCCATCTCGGCGGTGTAGCCCAGAGCCACTTCCTTAAAGTTTTTGTTGCGGACGTTGGGGTCCTGCGTGGGCATGGGGCACTTTTTGGGATCCATATTGAAAGCCATTTTACATTCCCTCCTGAGTCTTGAACAGGTTGCAGGCTGCCTCACGGGCGTGTGCCTCAAACGGACGGTACATGGTGCCGCGCGCCATTGCCTCGTCAAAATCCACCAGATCGCCGTCAAAGTCGGGACCGTCCACGCAGGCAAACTTGGTCTGACCGCCCACGGTTAGGCGGCAGCCGCCACACATGCCGGTGCCGTCGATCATAATGGGGTTCATGGAAACGATGCTCTTCAGGCCGTGCTTCTGGCAGGTCTTGACCACAAACTTCATCATGATCAGCGGGCCGATGGTGATGACCAGATCGTACTGGTTGCCGGCAGCCACCAGCTCGTCCAGTGCAGCGGTGACCACGCCCTTGGTGCCGTAGCTGCCGTCATCGGTCATGATGCGCAGCTCGTCGCTGCAGGCGTTGAACTCGTCCTCAAGAATCAGCAGATCCTTATTGCGGAAGCCGACCACACTGTGCACCACACAGCCCTGATCGTGCAGCTCCTTGGCAATGGGCAGTGCAATGGCGCAGCCCACGCCGCCGCCCACGACGCACACCTTCTTCAGACCCTCGGTCTCGGTGGCGCGGCCCAGCGGGCCGACAAAATCGTGGACACAATCGCCTGCGTTCAGGCTGTTCAGCTCCATGGTGGTACCGCCCACGATCTGGAAAATGATATCCACAGTGCCCTTTTCGCGGTCGTAACCGGCCACGGTCAGGGGGATACGCTCGCTGTCCTCAAACGGACGTACAATGATGAACTGACCCGGCTTTGCCTTTTTGGCAATCAGCGGGGCTTCGATGACCATCTTTGTCACGGTGGGGTTCAGCGCGACCTTTTCAGTGATCTTATACATTGCGTTAGCTCCTTTTTGCTGGCAATTCCTTTTTCTTTTCTATAAATGGAAGCTGCACCCGCGCGGGTGCAGCTTTCCGTTTGACAAAGCGTCCTCTTTATTATAATAGTTTGTGAAATAGAAAGCAACTGTATTTTGCTCGTGCACACAGCCGTGCGAAACGAGGTGAAAAGGGGGGGATGTGGTGCTGCACACAAAATAAAAAGAACGTACCAGAGTTAAAAGACATTCTTTTTCAAAAAAATGTAATTTTGTGGTTGACAACTGCCGGAGTGTGCGGTATAATAACCAACGTCGCCGGACGAAAGCCCGGTACAAACAAATGGAATGTGCGGCCGTAGCTCATCTGGTAGAGCGCCACCTTGCCAAGGTGGAGGTAGCGAGTTCGAGCCTCGTCGGCCGCTCCATTAAGGAGCAGCAACAGTTGCTCCGGTATGGCCCGGTAGCTCAGTTGGTTAGAGCACCAGCCTGTCACGCTGGGGGTCGTCGGTTCGAGCCCGATCCGGGTCGCCATTTGCTGCTATAGCTCAGTTGGTAGAGCGCATCCTTGGTAAGGATGAGGTCTCCAGT
>OJOX01000881.1_pt1 | contig 9709 bp, 9 predicted proteins | sample 1598301 | NCBI WGS metagenome assembly OJOX01 (sample SAMN03922480, study PRJEB24848) | human gut metagenome | isolation source: stool sample | host: Homo sapiens | place: Germany | collected 2011-05 | reverse complement strand
GCAATCTTCTTGATGAGCTCCTCCGGCTTATGGATGCCGTCGTCCACGCGGGTGAACAGCACCGGTTTGCCGTCGAAACGGGCGGTGTCCACCTTTTTTTCCGCTGCTACGATAATACCATCGCAGGCGGCGATCTCGGCGCGGGTCAGGATATTCTTTGCGCCGTCCGAGCCGTTGGTCTCCACCTTGGTGGGCAGACCCAGCTTGTCACCGGCCTTGGTCAGCGCCTCGGCGGCCATGTAGGTGTGGGCAATGCCGTTGACGCAGGCGGTCACGGCCAGAATGCGGTAGCCGCTCTGGGGGATGGCCTGCTGGGTGAAGCTCTCCTCACCGAACTGGGCCTCCTCTTGTGCGTCGATGAGGGCAAGGAATTCGGCGGGGGTCCTGGCGGCCTTCAGCTTTTCCACAAAGTCCTCGTTCATCAGCATCTGCATCATGCGGGCCAGCATATCCACATGCAGGCTGCCGTTTTCCGGTGCGGCAATGGCAAACAGCAGGTCGGTGGTGCCGTCATCTTCGGCGTTGTACTGCACCGGGGTGCTCAGCCGCAGGGCGGCCAGACTGGGACGGGTGACCACATTGGTCTTGGCATGGGGCACGGTGATGCCGTTATCCACATAGGTAGAGCCCTCGGCCTCGCGGGCATAGAGCGCCTTTTTGTAGGCCTCCTTGTCGGTGATGTTGCCATGGGTAGCCTGCAGCTCCACCAGACGGCTCAGGATCTGCTCCTGCGTCTGCAGCGCTTCGTCCAGCGCAATGGACTGTGCGGTAAATAACTCGGTAATGCGCATAAACGTTCCTCCTTTGTTCCTTTTATCCTATCAAAGCTGCGCCAGCAGCTCGTCGATCTTTTCCTTTGTGGCAAGCCCAAGGCTGAAAGCCGTTGCGCTGCCGCAGGCCGTGCCCAGACGCAGCGCCTGCGCGTAGCTGCGGCTTTGCAGATACCCGGCCACAAAACCGGCCACCATGCTGTCGCCTGCGCCCACGCTGTTGACCACCTTGCCCTTGGGGCAACCGATGCGGTGCACCTGTCCCTGCTCGTCCAGCAGCAGCGCACCGTCCCCGGCCATGCTTACCAGCACGTTGCGCGCGCCCTTTTCCTGCAAAGTACGGGCAGCTGCCACGATCTCGGCGTCAGTAGTCAGTACCTTGCCCACGATCTCGCCCAGCTCATGGTTGTTGGGCTTGATGAGGAAGGGGTGGTAGGGCAGCACGTTTACCAGAAGGTCGCGGGTGGCATCTACCACGGCGCGCACGCCCCTGCCCTGCAGCCGCGCCAGCAGCCGCTCGTAGACGCTTTGCGGCAGGCTTGCCGGGATGCTGCCTGCCAGAATAAGGATATCGCCCTCGGCCAGCTTGTCCAGCTGGGCTTCCAGCTGCTGCAAAGCGCTTTCCGGGATGGCAGGGCCTGCGCCGTTCAGCTCAGTCTCCTGCCCGGCCTTGATCTTGACGTTGATGCGGGTCATGCCGTTTTCCAGATGCACAAAGTCGGTCTTGAGCCCCTGTGCCGCCAGACCGCGCTCCAGCCATGCGCCGGTCTCCCCGGCCACAAAGCCCAGTGCCACGCTCTCGCAGCCCAGCTGCGCCAGCACGCCGGACACGTTGATGCCCTTGCCGCCCAGCACGCAATCCTCGCCTTGGGCGCGGTTCACTGCGCCCACCTCCAGCGGTGCGTCCAGACGCACAACGTAGTCGATGGCCGGGTTAAAGGTAACGGTGTAAATCATGCTTCTGCCTCCTTTACAAAGGTATACTGTTTATACTTAGGGTTCGGGCAGCGGTTGGTCAGGATGGCACCGCCGTGCAGGTCCGTGATGACCGCCGGGTAAATTTTAGCAAATTTGGCGTCATCCACAAGGAACCAGCTTTCCCGGGCGCGGCGGACGGCAGCGGCCTTTACCGCTGCTTCCTCGGGGTCCGGGGTGGTAAAGCCCGCCTCCAGCGCCACACCGTTGGCACCCATGAATGCTTTGGTGAAGTTATATTGCTGGATGCTGCTGACCGTCGCCGTACCCACGATGGCCTCGGTCTGGGGACGCAGCAGCCCGCCGGGCAGATACACCCGGCAGCCCTTTTGCGCCAGCAGCCGGGCATGCGCCACGCCGTTGGTCACATAGGTGGCTTTGAGCGCCGCACCCGTCAGCGCCCGCACCAGCTCCAGCGTGGTGGTGCCTGCATCAATGAACACAAAATCCTCGGCAGTGATGAGCGCTGCGGCGGCTGCCGCAATGCTGCGCTTTTCGGCTACCGCCAGCGTCTCCTTAGCCTCCATGGTGGGCTCGTCTGCCAGAAAGCGGCTGTCCGGCAGGGTGGCCCCTCCGTGTACCTTGGTCAGCCTGCCCTGCCGGTCCAGCTCGGTCAGGTCACGCCGGATCGTGGATTCGCTGGTGTGCAGCGCCTCGCACAGCTGCTGCACCGTCACGGTGCGCTGCTCGTTCAGCTGCTCTAGGATCAGCGCAAAACGTTCCTCCGCCAGCATGGTGCCTTTTCCCTTCTTTCCTTCCCACGCCTGATCGGTTTTGCGCGGTCTTGGCGTGTTTTGGTTGTTTATATCTTTATTATAGCAAAAGCGCTGTCAAAATCAATCAGTTTCAGTCATTTTCGTGCACAAAAAATATCTTCGATTTTTGTGCACCGTTGCCAATAGGTTGGATACAAGAGTGTTTTTCCACCAAAAAAGGCCACCGCACTTGTGTATGCGGTGGCCTTTTCTGCGTTTATGCGACCGGTCGCGACCGGTTTTTGTGCTCCGGCTGGTTTACCTCAGGCATCCGAGCGGGAGTAGGCGTTCTTCATCTGGCTGCTCAGTTCAAACAGAACTTTATCCAGCGTATCGGCGGCCTTCTCCTGCAGCATGGCGGCAATGGCGGTGTTGGCTTCCTCCCGCAGGGCGGCGCGGCTTGCGGCGTCCGGCTCGGCGGCAAGCTTTGCGTCGTACTGGTTCACCAGTGCGCGGGCAGCGGAGAGCACGGCCTCCTCATAGCGCTCGAGGTGGAAGAGGGATTTATTATAGGAGGCGTCTGCCATGGCGGCAATCAGACGGCTGGTCCAGTAGAAGTTATCGGTGGACACGGTGCCGGTGGTGTTGGCCAGATACTCCGGGGTGCGCTCCACGTTGGCGTAGAAGGGCACCATGGTGTTGAAGGCGTTGGAGGCATAGGCCACCCACTCCACAGCGCGGGATTCCTCCGGCTGGTCGGGGCGCATCTGCAACAGCGCCATAAAGTCGTTGCGGTTGATGCCGATGGAGCGGTATGCGCCCTTTGCGGACTTGTCGCCGTAGCTCAGATAGGGGTCGTAGGGAGTGCCCTGATAGTGGCTGGACAGCATATACTTGATGTCCTCCGGGGTCACCTTGCGCTCCGGCACCATGCACCACGGCAGGTCGTCGGACATGGGAGTGTAGTCGGCGTCAGCACCCTCCCACACCCATGTGCGGGGGTTGAGGTAGCGCAGCATATACCATGCGCGGGGGGTGTTGTAAACGTGGTCTGCGTCATCATGACTGCCAAAGGCGTCCCGGGGGTTCAGTGCGCCGTCCAGAGAGAGGTCGAGGTGATTCTTGGCAATGAACTCCCGCAGGTCGGCAGAGCAGAGGTAGTTTTCCTGTGCGCCGAAGGCATCTTCCAGATCAAAGGTGTCGATGCCCAGCTGGTTGGGCATGACCACATACACATCGTCCGGCACGCGGCGGGCGATCCAGTGGTGACCGCCGATGGTCTCCAGCCACCAGATCTCGTTTACATCCTGAAAAGCGATGCCGTTCATCTCGTAAGTACCGTACTGCTCCAGCAGGCTGCCCAGACGCAGCACGCCCTCACGGGCAGAGTGGATGTAGGGCAGCACCAGATAGACGATATCCTCCTCGCCGATGCCGCCGGGCACCTCGGGCTTTTCGCCCTTGGCGGGCTGATACTCCACCAGCGGGTCTGCGCCCAGCACGCGGGGGTTGGAGGTGATGGTCTCGGTGGCGGTCATGCCCACATTGGCGGCGTTGACGCCGGAAGCTGCCCAGATACCCTTGCCCTCCACGGCGTTGGGCATGGCGGTAAACCGCAATGCGCCTTCCGGCAGGGGGATCTCCACATGGGAGAGGACGCTGCGGTAGATTTTGGGCAGCTCCTCCGGGTGGATCACGGTAAATTTTTTAGCGGTGAAATGGCCGGAGCCGGAGTCATCGTTGCGGGCGATCATGGTAGAGCCATCGTACGATGCTGCTTTGCCGACCAGAATGGTAGTGCAAGCCATAGGTTTTCCCTCCATATTCTATAATGTGTCTCTATTGTAGAACTTTTGCAGCGGAATTGCAACCGGGAAACAAAAACCGCCGCGCTGCGTACCACGGCAGAGCGGCGGGAGATGGAATGCTTTTTTCAGGCTGTTACTGGGCTGTCCAGTAGAAGTCCTCGCCGGGCAACGTGCCGCCCACGGCGGCAGGGTCGGCATCGTAGAGCACCTGCAGGTAACCGGAGACGTCTGCTTTCAGTTCCTCGCCGGTCAGGCAGACGATGTTGCAGTTGGGCAGTGCCTTTTTGGCAATGGCGGCTTTTGCCACCACGCCCTGCTCCTCGCACAGGGCGGCGGTGCCGTCCAGATCAGTGTTGGCGGTGTTCACGCTCTGGGCGTAGTCTGCCAGAAAGGCGGCTACCACGTCCGGGTGCTCCTCGGCGTAGGCCTTGCGCACCACGGTCACACCGGTGATCAGCTGGGTGTCTGCCACCTTGTCCCACTCGGCGGTCAGGTCAAGGGCTACCCGCAGGGTGTCGTCCTTCAGCCCGGCAGCGGTCACATAGGGCTGGGGCAAAACGGCAATGGCATCCTGCGTGGTTGCCATCTGGGCGGTCACCTCGGTAGCCTCGCTGTAATACTGGATATCCACATCCTTGTCCGGGTCAAGGCCGTTGGCGGTAAGCAGATAGCGCAGCACATACTCCGGGGTAGTGCCCTTGCCGGTGGACAGGATGGTGCGGCCCTTGAGGTCGGCCATGCTGTGGACGGTGTCGCCCTGCTCCACCACATACAAAACGCCCAAGGTGTTCACTGCCACGGCCTGAATGCCGCCGCTGGTTTTCTGGTACAGGGTCGCAGCCAGATTGGCCGGGATGGCAGCCATGTCCAGCTCGCCCTTGATGAGCAGCGGCACGATCTCATCCGCAGCGCCGTAAAGCTGCAGATCGTAGTCCATGGCGGCAGTACTGGCCTGCTCCATCGAGAGCAGATTGACAAGCCCCATGGTGGTGGGGCCCTTCAGGCCCGCAATGCGCAGCGGCTCGGTGGCAGACAGCGGCGCTGCGGTCTCTTTCTCAGAAGCAGCCGCAGAGGAAGCAGCCTCGGACACCACCGTGCTGGAAACGGCAGAGCTTGCGCTGCCGCCGCAGGCTGCAAGGCTCAGTGCAAGGCTGAACGCCAGCAGTAAGGACAGGATCTTTTTCATGAAATACTCCTTTTCACACCCGGCACGCCCCAGTACGGGAAGCGGAAACCGGTCTTTTTTTGAAAATTTTGCAAAATCATTTGCTTTGCGCGTTCCAGTTTACTATAATAGGGGTAAAAATACCGTTGCGTGCGCAACGTAATTGCAGGAGGCTGCGGAGAACGCTATTTTCTCTGCGGAGTTGCGATGAATAATTATCTGCCGCTGTTACAAACCACCACGCTGTTCGCGGGGCTTTCCGCTGCGGAGCTCAGCACGCTGCTGTCCAGGCTGGGGGGCAGTGTGCGCAGCTACGGCAAGGGCGAAGCCCTTGTGCTGGCGGGGGAGCCCAGCCGCCGGGTGGGCATCGTGCTGTCCGGCGAACTGGAGGCCTACCGCCCGGCACCGGGCGGGGTGCGCATCCCCATCGCCCAGGTAGAACCGGGCGGGGTGTTCGGGGACGTGCTGGGAGGCTCCAGCCTGTCCAGCCCGGTCACCGTGCTGGCTGCCGCCCCCTGTGAGGTGCTGCTGCTGCCCTACGAGCGGCTGCTGCTCTCGGACGGCAGCCCCGCCCACCAGCGGGTGGTGCAGAACCTTGTGCGCACCATCAGCGATAAATATTTTTCCCTCTCCCGCCGCATCGACCTGCTGGTGCTCAAAAGCCTGCGGGCCAAAGTGTGCGCCTATCTGCTCAGTGAAGCCGAGCGGGCTGGCAGCCTGACCTTCAGCATCCCCTTCTCCCGCATCCAGCTGGCGGATTACCTCAACTGCGACCGCAGCGCCCTTTCCCGGGAGTTGAGCACCATGCAGAAGGAAGGGCTCATCGACACCTACCGCAGCAGCTTCAAGCTGCTGGAGCCGGATGCCTTGCAGCAGATGGTGCAGTGACCCCCTGACTACTTTTATCAATAAGGAGCGATAAAACAATGTCCAAGCCCGTACTCTGGATCGTGATCCCCTGCTACAACGAGGAGCAGGTGCTGCCCATTACAGCACCCATGTTTCTGGAAAAGATCCACAGTCTGACCGCACAGGGGCTGGTCAGCGATAAAAGCCGGGTGCTCTTTGTCAACGATGGCTCCCGCGACAAAACGTGGGAACTGATCCAAGGCTTTGCCGCACAGGACGAGCACTATATCGGCATTTCCCAGAGCCGCAACCGCGGCCACCAGAACGCCGTGCTGGCGGGGCTGATGGAGGCGCTGCACAGCGACAGCTGCGATATCACCATCTCCATCGACTGCGACGGTCAGGACGATATCAACGCCATGGACGAGATGGTGAAAAAGTATCTGGACGGTGCCGAGGTGGTGTACGGTGTGCGCAGCCGCCGGGACACTGACACCTTCTTCAAGCGGTTCACCGCCGAGGGCTTTTATCATGTGATGAACGCCTTGGGCGCAGATATCGTGTTCAACCACGCAGACTACCGCCTGATCAGCACCCGTGTGCTGGAAAGCTTTGCGGATTACAAAGAGGTCAACATCTTTTTGCGGGGCATGGTGCCGCTGGTGGGCTTTCCCCACGATGTGGTCACCTACGAGCGTCACGAGCGTCTGGCCGGCGAGAGCCACTACCCCCTGAGCAAGATGCTGGCGTTGGCTTTTGACGGCATTACCAGCCTTTCCAACAAGCCTATCCGCATCATCACCGGAGCGGGCATCGTGGTGAGCCTTGTCAGCTTTATCGGGGTCATCTGGGCCATCGTGTGCGCTGCCATGGGCAGCAGCGTGGCAGGCTGGGCCTCCACCGTCTGCATCGTCTGCTTTATGAGCGGTGTGCAGCTGGTGTGTCTGGGCGTGATCGGTGAGTATATCGGCAAGATCTATATGGAAACAAAGGCCCGCCCGCGCTATATCATCTCGGAGCGCACATGGGCTCCCTACGAAAGGAAATATCACGGATGAGCAAGCAAAGTTGGAAGGGCAGCACCCTTTTGAACCCGGAGCCGCCGGTACTGGTATCCTGCGGCGGGCTGGATAAGCCCAACCTTATCACCATCGGCTGGACAGGCACCATCTGCACCCAGCCCAGCATGGTATCCATCAGCGTGCGCCCGGAGCGGTACAGCCATCAGCTGCTGTGCGAGAGCGGGCAGTTCGCCATCAATCTGCCCACTGAAAAGCTGGTGCGCGCCATCGACTGGTGCGGCGTGAAGAGCGGCCGCGAGGTGGACAAGTTTGCCGCCTGCGGCCTGCACGCCGCCCCCGGCAGCGTGCTGACCGACTGCCCGGTGCTGGAGGAAAGCCCGGTCAATCTGGAGTGCCGCATCACCCAGCGCATCCCGCTGGGCAGCCACGACCTGTTTTTGGCCGAGGTGGTGGCCTGCGATGTGGACGAGAGCCTGCTGGACGAAAAAGGCAAGCTGTGCTTGGACAAGGCAAATCTCATCGTGTACAGCCACGGCGAGTATCTGGCCCTTGGCAAAAAGCTGGGCACCTTTGGTTACAGCGTGCGGAAGAAAAAGCCCGCAAAACGCAAGAAACAGTAAAAGCAACTCCGCAAAAACAAGTACAGCAAGGCTGAGCATCCGAGAAAGTCAGGTGCTCAGCTTTTTCCATTTTCGCAGGCAGCAGCTTCGGCTCTATAATAAAAGCTTTCTTTCTGCCGAATCTGCCCAGAGCAGCGCGGCAGGCATTTTCAATCGTCCAATTCCCGTTGCATTCCGTCCGATTTTGTGATATACTCCCTACTGCTGTGCTTTTTTGTACAGTATCCTCAAAGAGCAACTTAGGATTTTAGGCTCCCCGGTGCCACTCGAGCGGCGCTGGGCAAAACCCACAGGAGCTGGCGGTTCCTGTGCGGTCAAAATCAAACCGCTGGAGTATTATCATGAATCAGAATTCTTCCGTCCGTAAGCTGGTGCACTGCGGTGTAGTGGCAGCCATCTATGTGGTGCTGTGTCTGGCACTGCAGCCCCTTTCCTATGGTGCTGTGCAGGTGCGTGTGGCCGAGGCTCTGTGCCTGCTGCCCGTGTTCGGTGCTGAGTACATCGTGGGTGTTGTGCTGGGTTGCTTCCTTGCAAACCTGCTGGGCTCCACCATCGTGGATGTGATCTTTGGCACACTGGCTACCCTGCTGGCCTGCCTTGTCACCTACAAACTGCGCAATGTGCGCTTCAAGGGTCTGGCCATTGCCGCCAGCCTGCCCCCGGTGCTGTTCAACGCGGTAATCATCGGTATTGAGATCGCCGTGATGTTCCCGGACCCCACGTCCAGCGCCCCCATCTGGCTGGCCTGCATCACCAACGGCATCTCGGTTGGCATCGGCGAGCTGATCAGCTGCACCGTGCTGGGCGTTGTGCTGGTAAAGTTGATCGAGAGCAACGCCGCACTGCGCAAGGTGTTTGTGACGGAATAACGCAAGGAGGTTTCCATGCAGCCAAACGGTATGATCTTCTGGGACTGGAACGGTACCCTGATGGACGATGTGGATTTTACCCACAGCTGCCTGAACTGGATGCTGGAGACCCACGGCTACCCCCAGCGGTACGATCTGGCTGCCTACCGGGAGCTGTTCGGCTTTCCCATCGAGGACTACTACCGCTGTGCCGGGTTCGATTTTGCGCGGCACCCCTACCCGGAACTTGCCGCACGCTTTATGGAGCACTACAACGCCGGTGTGCCCGGCTGCGCTGTAACGGCACACGCCGTTGACACCCTGCAAACGCTGGCTCGCATGGGCTGGCAGCAGGCTGTGCTTTCCGCCTCCCGCCGTGATTACCTGATCGAGCAGGTATCCGCCCGGGGTCTGCAAGGCTTTTTTACCGAGTTGCTCGGCCTTGCGGACATTTACGGCGTAAGCAAGGTACAGCTTGGCACCGATTATCTGCGCCGCACCGGCATCGACCCGGCGGCCTGTGTGATGGTCGGCGACACCGACCACGATGCCGCAGTGGCTGCGGCCATCGGTGCAACTTGTGTGCTGTACACCGGCGGGCATCAGTCCCGCGCCCGGCTGGAAAAGGTCAGTCCCTACGTCATCGACGACCTTGCCCAGCTGCCCGCACTGCTGGAAACGATATGATATCAGTGGCTCAGAAACGCCTGTCGGTGTTTCTGAGCCACTTGTTTTTACAGCCTGTTCGCGCGCAAAAGCAAAAAAAGACCAGTACACAAATGTGCACTGGTCTTTTTGGTCGGAGCAGCGGGATTTGAACCCACGGCCTCCTCGTCCCGAACGAGGCGCGCTACCAACTGCGCTATGCCCCGAAAATACCGCAGCTTATTCGGCTGCGGTAACTGGTTGGGGATGAGAGAATCGAACTCCCACAAGTAGAGTCAGAGTCTACCGCAC
>OJOX01000871.1_pt1 | contig 9857 bp, 8 predicted proteins | sample 1598301 | NCBI WGS metagenome assembly OJOX01 (sample SAMN03922480, study PRJEB24848) | human gut metagenome | isolation source: stool sample | host: Homo sapiens | place: Germany | collected 2011-05 | reverse complement strand
CTTTTATACTAAAGTCGATAAACATCTTTCGCTATATTATTATTCAAGATTATACTATTAACAGTCGATAGCACAGGACTTCATCTGTCGCACAATCCGCACAGCTTCCACAGCCTCCTTCACATCGTGTACCCTCAAAATGTCAGCACCCTTCATGAGCGCAATGGTATTGAGTACGGTCGTGCCGTTCAGCGCATTTTCGGGAGTACCGTCCAGAAGTTTGTAAATCATCGACTTGCGCGATATCCCCACCAATACCGGAAGGTCAAAAAGAGCAAAATCTTCCAAACATCCCATGAGCCCGTAGTTGTGTTCCAGTGTCTTACCAAAACCAAAACCGGGATCAAGAATAAGGTCTTTCACACCCAACTCATATAACTGATGTATCTTCCGTGCAAAATACCGGAATATTTCCTTCATCAAATTATCATAATGCGGAGCCTGCTGCATGGTTTGCGGAGTACCCTTCATGTGCATGATAATGTAAGGAACACCCAGCCCGGCCACAGTAGAAAACATCTCGGAATCCATCTCTCCTGCCGAGATATCATTAATGAGGGCTGCGCCATATTCTTCCACACACATCCGTGCTGCATCTGCCCGGAAAGTGTCTACCGAAATGGGAATCGAAGGACACACATCAGTAATCACTTCAAGTCCCATCCGCAGGCGATTCATTTCTTCTTCCAATGAAACATGGTCGGCATTCGGACGAGAGGAGTATGCACCGATATCAATAAAGTCAGCACCCTCATTTACTATTTCCACCACACGTGCAGCAATCTTTTCCACTGTCTGGAGACGGCTTTCACTGTAAAAGGAATCGGGGGTTACATTCAGAATCCCCATTACCCGAGGCTCCGACAGATCCATCAACTGCCCCTTTACATTAATGTATTTACTCTCTTTGTTCATCATCTCTACGAAGTGTTATTTATGTCGTACAAAAGTACGCACAATTCTTGAGTTTTTGTTATTTCCTGAACTATTTTTCAGCTATCTTTGCCGCAACTAATATTAATAGAAGGTATAATGGATATTTCAACTTTATATAAATGCTTTACGGAATGCAGTGGAGTAACCACCGACAGCCGTAACTGTCCTGAAGGCTCCATGTTCATAGCCTTGAAGGGAGAGACATTCAATGGGAACGCCTTCGCTGCACAAGCGCTGGAGAAAGGTTGCCGATATGCGGTAGTGGACGAAGAACAATACGCCGGTGAAAACCCGCATATCCTTTTGGTTGACAACTGCCTGAGAACCTTACAGGAGTTGGCCAACTTCCATCGCCGTACATTAGATACCCGCATTATAGGCATCACCGGTACCAACGGAAAGACCACCACCAAAGAACTGATAGCCGCCATACTTCAAAAAAAATACCGGATACTTTATACATTGGGCAATCTGAACAACCACATCGGCGTGCCACTCACACTGCTACGCCTCACTCCCGATGACGAGCTTGCCGTGATAGAAATGGGAGCAAACCATCCGGGTGAAATCAAAACGCTCTCTGCCATCGTTGAGCCCGATTACGGTATTATCACCAATGTGGGCAAGGCACACCTTGAAGGGTTCGGCTCTTTTGAAGGAGTGATAAAAACCAAAGGAGAGTTATACGAACATTTACGTTACGGAGGTGAACACACCATTTTCATCGATAGGGATAATGAGCATCTTAATAAGATTTCAAAAGGGCTGACCTGTATCACCTACGGCACAGAAGACGAAGCGGAACTCTATGTTAGCGGCAAGGCAGGAATATGTGCCCCATTCCTCACTTTCGAGTGGAGGCACGAAGACAGACGACATAAGGTAAGCACCCACCTGATAGGCTCTTATAACCTTAAAAATGCCCTTGCCGCCATCGCCATCGGACGTTTTTTCAATGTATCAGAAGAAGATATTTCAAAAGCACTGGAAGAATATATTCCACACAACAATCGCTCGCAACTTACCCCAACTGCCGACAATAATCTGATAGTGGATGCCTACAACGCCAACCCTACCAGCATGATGGCGGCATTGGAGAATTTCCGCCGGATGGAAGTGCTGCATAAGATGGTCATTCTAGGCGATATGAAAGAATTGGGAAAGAGTAGTCATGAAGAACATCAAAAAATAGTCAGTTACATAGATGAATGTAAATTTGAGCGCGTAATCTTGGTTGGAGAAGAGTTCGGACAAGCGACCTCCTCTTACGAACATTATCAGGATGCCCGTCAATTATCAGAAATCCTGAAAAAGTCTAAGCCGAAAGGATTCTATATTCTCATAAAGGGTTCGAACAGCATGAAACTCACTCCATTGCAAGAGTTGCTTTAAAGTAGTTCATATACTATATCAGGAGGATATACCTAAATAAAAATTATTCACTGTATATGAGACTGTCCAAAATGTTCAGCTAATTTCTTATTTTCTCCTTCCGGACAAAATAAGAAATCTGAATACATTCATTAATATGCTGTTCTTCACTACATTCTGAATGACAGAACAAAAGATAATACAATAATCTTCTTGGACAGTCTCATATAGTAACTTTGAAATTTTTATTCGCATTTCTTCAGTTGAGCATCAAACTCATATAAGGATGCTCCGTTTCAAAAGACTTGGCTGTCAGGCTTTCTATCGTATAAAGATGATATTCTCTTCCTTCCCGATATTCACGATAACAATTACCGTTTTCCACAATATAGTAACCATTATTCTCAGGAATAGCATCATCGTCTTCTATTTGAATGGACAGACTCAGCACCGGGTGTTTCCTTGCAAGTATGGACAGCATCTTTTCCACATGAATCAAACGCGCCATTCCCAACGCGGACGAATCCCCGGAAGAAGGATGAATATACTCGATGACAGCTCCGGGGTATAGGGTTGCAGCTGCCGACAACAAGGTATCTTTGACCGCCTCAAAACCTGTCTGTCCGGGAATACCATCTGCCAATAACTCCTTAATATATAAGCTTCCGGCATCCATTACCACAAAAGCCATCCCTGCTATCCGATCCGCCCGGCGTGCCACAAGCACCTTACCCCCTCCCAGTCGTAAGTCCGCCATGATAACCAGAAAATCCTCATAACTATGCAACATACAGCAGGCACGCTCGCGCATACGATTGTCGAAATACTGATACAGTTCGGCTGAGGCCTCATCCTCCTCTTCCACCCTATAAGAACCGGAAGGGATAAGTTTTTCTACGTTTACCCTTTCCATCACATAACCGAATCGCGGAGTATATCCCGACTTTGCATAATAGCCAAACAACCATTTCTCTGCCGGTATAAGAGTGCTGAGCAGAATGCCGTCATCATACATGCGACGATGCGTCAGCCTCAACAATCGCCGCATGGCTCCATGCGACCTGTAATCGGGATGGGTGCACGCACCGGAAACGTAAGAAGTAGCAATCGTCTCCCCGCAAAAAGTCATCGGGTAGGAAATCATTTGTAAAGCAGAAATAATTTTTCCTTCTTCACGCACAGCCATATTGATATCATCCTTATATCTCAGGTCGAAATACAAGTCGGTAAACTCATCACTATCCGTGAAACAGAGTTTCCACAATGCTTTTACTTCATCCTTTGTGGTCATTGAGTTCGGCTATACATTTTTCGAGCAAGATAGCCGGCTGATAAGAAAGCTTCGCCTTACGCAGCCCCTCCAGTCCAAGATCCTCCTCGCGATTGATATACATATACTGTTCACCGATATGATTCGCATACTCATAGTTTATCATGGCATAAGAACCTTCGATATCGGTATTCGCTTTCTCCACACAAGTGTCCCATGTCTGATAGTTGATGGGGGCCCCATATGTAAATGCGGCTATCTTTCCATTCACATGTAACACTCCTCCGGTCAACCCCAACTCTTCCATGTGATGAAGGGCAAAGGTCATGGACCGCCGTTCGGCCCCCAAAGCCATTTGTTCATCGCAATTATTGGCACGACACCATTCTTCTTCCATTTTCAGGCATTCGGGAACAAGCTCGGGAGTCAGAAGCCTGTACTCATAATCGGGATACTGCTTCTTGAACTTGTTAATATGATTACGTTTAGACTGATACTTTTTACCTTTCAAGGCAGCCAGGTCAGTGCGCAGATAAAGATAGTCGAAATAGTCACGATCTTCGGTAAAGGTGAAACGCCCCGGCATCACTGCTTCAAGGTCTGCTTTCATCCCTACACATACCCCCAGCATACGGAACTTTGCCCCCAACGCTTCTGCATCCTCAATCAGTGCCTCCAGCACCGGTTTTACGTCTCCTGTTCCTACCGGCATCATGTAGGCCAGCTCTTCACCGGCATAAAAGCGAAGCAACAGATAACCGTCCAAAACGGCATACTTGGTCTGGTATAAGAATGTCCAACTACAAAGGTTGGCAAACGACAAGTCGCAATTGCGACGTTGGCTGTTAAGTGTAAACGACTGTATCAGCTCTTTATCCGCTAAAGTAATGTCTTTGAATTCTATCATAAAATGTTTGTTTCTTTAATAACAAAGATAGAGGCATTTTTGTTAAATTACACCCAATAATTTAAGGATTGTTGGAGTGAAAACGGCTGTCATTATCCCGTTCAATGTCAATCCCAGACTGGCATAAGCTCCATATTTTCCACTGATTTCCATTGCCGTAGATGTTCCCACTGCATGAGTAGCCGTTCCCATGGACAAACCTTGGGCAATGGGACTTCCTACATGTCCCACACGCAACACCTTAAAGCCGAACACCGCTCCAAACAATCCCACAACCACAACGACAGCCGCCGTCAATGAAGGAATTCCTCCGGTAGCTTTCGACACCTCCATTGCAATAGGAGTAGTAACCGACTTCGGAGCCAACGAACAGATGATATCGGGTGTAGCTCCCAACAGCTTGGCAATGACGACCACAGTCACCAATCCTACCAAACATCCTGCCAACTGCGAAATGATAATTGGCAACAACTGCTTCTTTATCATCTCCAACTGCAAATATAAAGGAACGCCCAATGCCACTACCGCCGGCTTCAGCCAAAATTCGATAAGCTGTCCGCCTTCATTATAAGTTTCATAACTGATGCCTGCAAATTTCAAAAACAGAATAAGCACGGCAATGGTAAGCAATATAGGGTTCAAAATAACCCAGCCTGTCTTCTTCTGAACGATACGTGACAGAAAGAATACTCCGAAAGTAACCGCCAACAAGAAGAACTTATTTTCTAAATATTCCATTTGATTTACGAACTAATTGATGAACCCATCCGGTGACTACAAGCACCAGAACTGTACTGACTAAGGTAGCAATCACAATCGGCCAAAACTGTGCCGCAATCACATCAAAATAAAGCATCAGCGCCACACCGGGTGGCACAAAAAAGAAGCCAAGATTAGCAACTAAAAAGTCGGACAATCCCTGCACCCATTGCAGCTTTATCCAACCCAACTTCAAAAAAAGGGTGAGAAGCAGCATCCCTATGATACTGGAAGGCAACTTAATGCCTGTCAGAAAAACAATCAGTTCACCCAAAGCCAAACATCCGAAAAGGATGGCGCATTGACGTATCATACCTTATGAATTTAATGAAAACTTATTGAAAACTGCGCAAAGTTAAGGAAACATCCTGTTTGGTGTTCAATAACATACGTTTTTTGCATACTTTAAACCAAAAATAATATTGATTTTGCAATGTAGATATTGCAAAATTAGCTAATTTTGCATCGTGAAAAACAACACTCGTCTTTAGAACGTACATAATTAATATATTATCATGGATTTAATTTCTCAAATCGTTGAGCGCGCGAAAGCAAACAAACAGCGCATTGTTCTTCCGGAAGGAACTGAAGAACGTACTTTAAAAGCTGCCAACCAAATATTGACAGACGGTGTTGCCGACCTTATTTTATTGGGTAATCCCGATGAAATCATGAGCCTGGCTAAAGAATGGGGTTTGGGAAACATCGGTAAAGCCACTATCATCGACCCCGAAAATCACCCTAAGAAAGAAGAATACGCACAACTGCTGTGCGAACTTCGTAAGAAAAAAGGTATGACTATCGAAGAAGCCCGTAAACTGGTAGTCGACCCATTGTATTTGGGATGTTTGATAATTAAAGCCGGAGATGCCGATGGACAATTGGCAGGTGCCCGCAACACCACCGGTAACGTACTTCGCCCTGCATTACAGATTATCAAGACTGTACCGGGCATTACCTGTGTATCAGGTGCCATGCTGCTGTTGACTCACGCTCCCGAATACGGAAATAATGGCGTTTTGGTGATGGGTGACGTTGCAGTAACCCCGATGCCGGATGCCAACCAATTAGCACAGATTGCTGTTTGTACCGCCCAAACCGCCAAAGCAGTTGCAGGTATTGATCCGCGTGTTGCCCTGCTGAGTTTCTCAACCAAAGGTTCTGCCAAACATGAAGTAGTAGACAAAGTAGTTGAAGCCTTGAGTATTGCCAAAGAAATGGCCCCCGATTTGAAAATCGACGGTGAACTGCAAGCTGATGCAGCCCTGGTTCCACATATTGGCGCAAGCAAAGCTCCGGGTTCGGAAATTGCGGGAAAAGCCAATGTTCTGGTAGTTCCTTGTTTGGAAGTAGGTAACATTTCTTATAAACTGGTAGAACGCCTGGGACACGCTACAGCTATCGGTCCGATTCTGCAAGGTATCGCCCGTCCGGTGAACGACTTGTCTCGCGGATGCTCTATCGATGATGTTTATAAAATGATTGCAATTACTGCTAATCAGGCTATTGCTGCCAAAGCAAACAATTAATATAATAAAGAAACAACATTATGAAAATATTAGTGCTTAATTGCGGTAGTTCTTCCATCAAATACAAGTTATTTGATATGACTACCAAAGAAATCCTGGCACAGGGTGGTATTGAAAAAATCGGATTAGTAGGTTCTTTCCTGAAGCTGACTTTGCCTAATGGCGAAAAGAAGATTCTGGAAAAAGATATCCCTGAACATACTGCAGGTATCGAATTTATCCTAAACACATTGGTTAGCCCTGAATATGGCGCAATCAAGTCTCTGGAAGAAATCAATGCAGTAGGTCACCGCATGGTACACGGTGGGGAACGTTTCAGCGAATCAGTGAAACTGGATAAAGAAGTATTGGATGCATTTGCCGCTTGCAACGACCTTGCTCCACTCCATAACCCGGCTAACTTGAAAGGTGTCAATGCTGTTTCTGCTATTTTGCCCAATGTACCTCAGGTAGGTGTATTCGATACAGCATTCCATCAAACAATGCCTGACTATGCATATATGTATGCCATCCCATACGAACTGTATGAAAAATACGGTGTACGTCGTTACGGCTTCCACGGAACCTCTCATCGCTATGTTTCAAAGCGCGTATGCGATTTCTTGGGAATCAATCCCGAAGGTTCTAAAATCATCACTTGCCACATTGGTAACGGTGGCTCTATCTCAGCTGTCAAGGATGGTAAATGTGTAGATACCAGCATGGGACTTACTCCGCTTGAAGGTCTTGTAATGGGAACCCGCAGCGGTGACATTGATGCAGGCGCCGTTACTTTCATTATGGAAAAAGAAGGTTTGACTCCGACAGGTGTTTCTAATTTACTGAACAAGAAGAGTGGAGTACTTGGCATATCAGGCGTATCCAGCGATATGCGTGAATTGGATGCAGCTTGCAAAGAAGGAAATCCGCGTGCTCTGCTGGCAGAAAAGATGTATTATTATCGCATCAAGAAGTATATCGGAGCTTATGCTGCTGCCATGGGTGGTGTAGATGTTATCTTATTTACCGGCGGTGTAGGTGAGAACCAATCACAATGCCGTGAAGCCGTATGTGACGGTTTACAATTCATCGGTGTAGAATTGGATAAAGAAATGAACAACAAGATTCATGGTGACGAAGCTATCATCTCTACCCCCGAATCAAAAGTCAAGGTAGTAATTATCCCGACGGATGAGGAATTGATGATTGCCAGCGATACACAAGCTATTTTGAATAAGTAATTTTATTGTTTGGTTAAATAAATATCGAAGGCCGCTGCGCGAGATGCGTAACGGCCTTCCTTTTTTCCCAATATTCTTTATTGAGCAACAAGCTCAACTACACGACTTTGTGCCTGTCCGCCGGTGAATACATTCAGTCCGACCTTCATCAGATAATCTCCTGAGAAAGTCTTACCATTTGCCTCCAATCTTGATTTCTTTCCGGGCATCAAATTAATCTCTTCCACCTTATACATCTTCATCGGATCCACTCCCTGCAATTTTACAGGCAACAGTTTCTCGCCAAAACGAGGATGAATATCATAAGCATAAAGCACTGCCTTTTTCTGCCCTTCACCCACATACATCACAGACATGTGATTGCCTTCGTATGGAGAAACCAAGCGATAAAGCTCTCCATCCAGAATAACAGGCTTCAAACGGTTAAAATTGGCAACTGCATTCTGGCAGTAGGCCAGTTCATCTTCACTCAATTCTTTCAAGCCCATATCGAAACCGAGTTTACACATAGAAGCCACATCAGTACGGAACTTCACACTGGTTTTACTATTCCAGCTAGTGACATGAGCACACATTGCCTTAGCCGGGAAGAATTGTGAGAATCCCCATTGGATATACAAACGTTCGATAGGGTCGGTATTATCACTACACCAAAATTCAGTGAAATATTTTAGTGCCTCATAGTCGCAGCGTGCACCACCACCCGAGCACAACATCATCGGCACATTAGGATACTTGGCCTTCACTCTTTCCAAGACATTATAAACGCCACGCACATGGTTGATATAAAGCTGACTTTGTTTCTCTTTCAAATAAGGAGAATAAACATTTGTAATAGGGCTGTTGCAATCCCACTTAAAGAAAGCCACATCCGGATTCTCTGTCATGATATTATCCACTACACCAAATACAAAATCCTGCACTTTCGGATTGCTTAAATCAAGCACCAGTTGATTACGGTAATAGTACGTTTCACGATTAGGCAGATGGATAGCCCATTCGGGATGCTTCTCAAAGAGCTCACTCTTCGGACTTATCATTTCCGGCTCAATCCAAATTCCAAACTTCACACCGGCTTCTTTAGCGGCAGCCACCAATGCAGGCACTCCATTAGGCAACTTGCTTTTTGTAGCCTCCCAATCTCCCAAACCGGTGTGGTCATTGTTACGAGGATACTTATTGGCAAACCAACCGTCATCCAACAAGAACATATCCACACCCAAATGTTTGGCTTCCTTCATCAGTTCCACCAATACTTTCTCATCAAACTTGAAACCGGTATTTTCCCAGTTATTGAGCAGTGTCATACGATCGCCCTTACCATCTTTCAACTGATAATTACGCGCCCATGCATGAATGTTCCGGCTCGCCTTTCCTGTTCCTTCCTTGCTCAGTGTGAAGATGAATTCCGGAGTTTTGAAAACATCCTTCGGAGCCAATTCATAATAAGAAGCATAAGGATTGATGGCAGGAATCACCCTCAAATTACCTTCGTTATCGACTTCAAACGTAAAGCGGAAATTTCCGGTCCAACCGATAGTTCCCAACAGCACATCTCCCTGATGCTCATTAGCAGGTCGGTCAAAGCCCAACTCAAAGAAAGGCTGAACAAACATAGCAGCGCGGCTACCCAACTTAGTATCCAGAATCTTTTTCCCGAATTGCAACTCTTGTGTACTCATCTGTACCTCTTTGGCCCAATCACTACTGAACTCTGTCAAGAAATACTTTTCCGCCGAGAAATATAACATAGTAGACGAATAACGTGAAAGCATCACCGGCTTTTTTTCCTGATGACTGATCTCACTCCAAGTCTTTATGACATCTTCCTTGGGGTAAGCTATATAATATAAGGTTACATCTAC
>OJOX01000866.1_pt1 | contig 9898 bp, 7 predicted proteins | sample 1598301 | NCBI WGS metagenome assembly OJOX01 (sample SAMN03922480, study PRJEB24848) | human gut metagenome | isolation source: stool sample | host: Homo sapiens | place: Germany | collected 2011-05 | reverse complement strand
CCCTGAATCGTGAGATCACTCTGGAGAACGGCTCTACCGGTCTGGAGAACGGCTCTACCGGTACTTTCATCCAGACCAACGCAGCCATCAACCCCGGTAACTCCGGCGGTCCGCTCTTCAACATGAAGGGAGAAGTTATCGGCATCAACTCCCAAATTTTCTCTACTTCCGGCGGTTTCATGGGCTTGTCTTTTGCCATTCCGATCGATCTGGCTGTCCAGATCAAAGACGAGCTGATGAAAAACGGCAAGGTCTCCAGAGGCCGACTCGGCATCCTGATGCAGCAGCTCACGCCTGAACTAGCTAAAAGCTTTAATTTGAAAGAAGCTAAAGGCGCCCTGATCGCTCAGATCGAAAAAGACGGTCCTGCCGATAAGGCAGGTCTGCGTGACGGAGACATCGTCATCGAATACAATGGCAAGCCGATTGCCGATATCAGAGAACTGTCCCAGGCGGTTGCTTCTACAAAGCCCGGTGCCAAAGTCAAAGTTAAAGCAATGCGTGAAGGCAAACCTGTCAGCCTCGTCATCGTGGTCGGAGAAATGCCGACCGACGGCAAATTGAACTTTAAGAAGCCTGCTGCTTCTCAGAACAATGCCCTCGGCGCCAATGTCAGACCGCTCAACGACAAGGAAAAGAAACGCGTTTCGAACGGATTGTTTGTCGAGTCTGTCTATGGAGCAGCCGCTGAAGCCGGAATGCGCAGAGGTGACATCATCATCAGTGCCGGCGGTAAGAAGATCCGCACCGAAAAAGACTTAAACGAAGTCGTCAGCAAAGCCAAAGGCAGCCTGGCGGTTCTCGTTGACAGAAACGGAAGCCGAGAATTCATTCCCGTAAAACTTTCGGACGAAGTGAAGAAGTAAGCGGTAAAAAATGCTTACTCTATGACAAACGGCTCGTTTTCAGAGCCGTTTGTATTATTAGGATTTGTAGTGGAGAGTCCGGAAGTTTATCTCCTTCAGATTGTCGGCATTCCGGTCCGGTTTGCCGGCTTTTGTTTTTGGGAGCTCCTTTACCCAGGCAATGCGCCGAGGGGATTTATAAGAAGCCAGGATTGGCTTAAGTCTTACAGTCAGTTCCGCATCCGAAGGCAGTTTCTGCTCATCTCTCGGAACCAGCAGTGCCGTCACAATGGCTCCCCAAGTCTCGTCAGGAAGACCTAAAACCAAAGCCTCTTTAACCTCGGGAATCGTTTCCAGAGCCTCTTCGACTTCCGCGGGATAGACATTCTCTCCGCCGCTCAGGATAACGTCCTTACGGCGGGCAAAGACGCATACTGAGCCGTCCGAATCAACTTCGCCGATATCTCCGCTGTCAAACCAGGCGCCGGGCACCAGAGGCTTTCTTCCCCAGTAACCGTGCATCAGCATCGGCCCTTTGATAAAAAGATGTCCGTCTTCTGACTTTATCTGAACACCTTTATTAATTTTCCCGCTTCCGCAGGTGCGCCGATATCGTTCGGCAAACGGTGTGGTCACGACATTGCTCGCTGTCTCGGTCATCCCGTAGGTCAAAATAACCGGAATGCCTTTATCCTCAGCTTCTGCTTTCAGTTTTTCCGATGTCGGAGCACCGCCGACCAAAAGCGCTTTCAGGTTTTTTGACGGACGCCATTCGGGTGCTTCATCAAAAATCATGCGCAGCATCGTCGGGACGATAGAAGAGTAGGTGACGCGATCAACCTCCAGACGACGAAGGTACTCTTTCGGCGAGAACTTCGGGCCGAGCGCGATTGCCGATCTAGCAATCAAAGACCTCGTCAGAATGGAGAAACCTCCGATACGCGCGGGCGAAATCGACAGCAGCCAAACATCGCCGGGACTGAGAGGAATATTATCTCGAGAGGCCTCTGCGCTGGCAGCCAATGCTTCTCGAGTAAGAATCGCCGGTTTGGGCAGCCCGGTGGTCCCGGAAGTGAACAAGATAACAGCCGTATTTCCCGGAAAATGATGATCCAGCCCTTCAATGCTTGCCAGAAGCGTATTGCGTTCGTGCTCGGTAAGACCGGGATGAAGAAGCAGTATCGGCTGCTTGCGCTCTAAGAGCGCAAACACCTTTATCAGCGTATCAAGATCAGGGCGCGCAATCAGCGGATAGGGCCGCGCATCACCGAGCTGAGGCAGGATGTCTCGTACCTTTTCGGCGAGCACTCCGTATGTCAGACAATCACCGTTGCTGCGGACAGCCACAGCATCAGGGGCTTCCTCTGCCGCAGCCAGTACCGAAAGCTTGTGATCTAAATCGATCGACATATTCCCTCTCGGCTTAGGGGAGACGAGGGAACTTCTTAAAGTTAGGACGACGCTTCTCGAGGAATGCCTCTTTGCCTTCTTTGCCTTCTTCGGTCATGTAGTACAAGAGCGTGGCATTGCCTGCCAGTTCCTGCAAACCGGCCTGGCCGTCGCAGTCCGCATTCAAGGCTGCTTTCAGACAGCGAATAGCGATCGGAGAATTGGCAAGGATCTCACGGCACCACTGCACGGTTTCAGCTTCCAGTTCTTCATAAGGGACGACCGTGTTTACTAAGCCCATTTCTAACGCTTCCGTAGCATCGTAGAAACGGCAGAGGAACCAAATCTCACGGGCTTTCTTCTGACCGACAATACGAGCCATGTAGGAAGCACCCCAGCCGCCGTCAAAAGAACCGACGCGGGGACCGGTTTGGCCGAAGCGTGCATTGTCAGCCGCAATCGTAAGATCACACATCATGTGAAGAACGTGTCCTCCGCCGACGCACCATCCGGCTACCATTGCGATGACGGGTTTAGGGCAGGTTCTGATTTGACGCTGAAAATCCAAAACGTTCAGACGCGGAACGCCGTCGCCGCCGACATAGCCTCCGTTGCCTCGGACCTTCTGATCTCCGCCGGAGCAAAAGGCATCTTTCCCTTGACCGGTGAGGATAATGACACCGATGTTTTCATCGTCGCGAGCGTCAGCTAAAGCCGTTTCCATTTCTCTTACGGTCAGCGGACGGAATGCATTACGCACCTGCGGACGATTAATCGTAATTTTGGCAATCCCTTCTTCTGATTTCTCGTAAAGAATATCTTCGAAATCTCCGGCCTTTTTCCATTCCGGGACTCGGGGAAGATGTTACGTAAATAATGGGCAAATTTTAGTGGCTATCTGCTTTGATTTCAGAAACCAGCGCGTTCCATTTCGGTTTTTCTGCAGCGATAAATGCGGCAAACTCATCCGCACCCGAAAATACCGGCTCAGCACCGAGTTTTAAGATTTTTTGCTTGGCATCCTCCGAATTCTTTAACGCTTTAATGGTGTCGGAGAATTTCTTCACAACGGGAGCGGGCGTTCCTTTCGGCAGCACGAATCCGTCCCAAGCGTAAAGTTCATATCCTTCGACACCTGCCTCTTTCATCGTTGGAACTTCCGGTGCAGCCGAGAGGCGCTCCGGCGTCGTAACGGCAAGGGCTTTTAAGGCTCCTTTGCGGATATGAGGAAGGACGTTGCTGCTCACGTCGATCATAAAAGGAATTCGGCCGGCTAATACTTCTACCAGAGCTGCGGCACCGCCCGCGTGCGGAATGTGGGTAAGTTTTGTACCGGTTACCTGGGCAAAATACTGTCCTGCAAGATGGCTGGTTGTTCCTACGCCCGAGGAAGCAAAATTGACCTCTCCGGGATGTTCTTTAGCGTACTTGATCAAGGAAGGTAAATCCGTCACGCCGGGAATCGCCTTCGGATTTAGTACCATGATCAGACCGATCTTAGAAAGCTGGCCGACGGGGATCAGATCTTTCATCGGATCGAAGTTTGTCGTCTTATAAAGGAGCGGATTGACGCAGAAGATACCGTTGGTGACGTAACCGAACGTCTTTCCGTCAGGAGCTGCCTGGACGACGGAGCTTGTTCCGATATTTCCGCCGGCTCCGGGACGATTGGCTATCCATACCGTGCTTCCTAAATTCTTGGATAAGTATTCAACTTCGGATCGAGCCAGATTGTCTCCGCCCCCGCCCGGAGGAAAGGGAACCACCAAACAAACTTCTTTTTTCTCTTGAGCAAAGGCGGGTGCCTGAGTCATTAAAAGTAAAGAGATAAGGCTCAGCCCGAAATCACGTCTTTTCATATTGTTACCCTTAAAATAATGTACCGTATGGTACAGTACATTCAAAGATGCAAAGCAAAGAGTTCTCAAAATGAAGACCGAAATCTTTTCGAAAAGTAACACTCCTAAAACAAAACGAGGTGAAGATCGCCAGAAAAAGCTGCTGAATACGGCGATCAAAGTATTTTTGGAACATGGCTATGAAGGAGCTTCTTTAGAAAAGATCATCTTGGACGCCGGCGGCTCACGATCAACCATCTATTCGTTATACGGATCTAAGAAGGGTCTTTTTCTGGCCTGCCTGAAAAGTTTGGTGGAGGAAGTTTATTTCGCATACGCAGAACATTACGATGAGTCACGTCCGTGGGAGGACGAACTCATTGTTTTTGGCAAGGTCTTTCTGACTTCGATCTTGGACGACCGAGCCGTCAATACTTCCCGACTGATTTTCTCACAGGCAGCCAAAGACCCCGATATCGGGAATTGGTACTACCGCGAGGGCGCGGAGTTAAGTTACCTGTGCTTTGCTAAAGTGCTGGAAAACAAGCTTCCGCTGAGTTTAGAGGAGCTCAAACCGCTGGCTCAGCATTACATTGAAATGCTCAAGTCTGACCTCTATATGAAACGTCTCTGCGGCGTCTCAGTCTCTTTGAACGATCAAATCGTCCAAGACGAAGTCCGTCTCTGCGCCGACATTTTTATTAAATATCTCAAAGCTAGGATCGGACAGGCTTAAGCTGCCGAGACTGCAAGGCCCAATTGTCTGCAAACACAAGACCTCTCGAAGATCGATTTCAATTCCTTAGGCGTTATCCCTAGAAAACCGTTCTTTCTTCTGTGAGTCGTCTTATCATTCAGCTTAATTTTTTAGTTACATCAATTTTCGGGTCATGCTCGATTCTTTTTACTTGCAATACCTCTTCGGCGGATTTGTCAGTCTCATCGTTATTACAAATCCGCTCTCCAAGATTCCGCTTTTCATCAGTCTGACGCAAGGTATGTCTTTAGACGTGCGTAAAAAGCAAGCCAACTGGTCTTGTTATTACGCCGCAGCCATCATGCTAGTGAGCCTGGCGGCAGGTAACCTGCTGCTCGTCTTCTTCGGCATCTCTTATGGAGCGCTTCGTATTTCCGGCGGTTTTGTTGTCGGGATCATCGGCTACCAGATGCTTTTCGGCTCCCGTGATCAGGGCGGTGCACCGGTTGTGCGCCGCGACAAGGACGATTATTCCTTCTTCCCCATTGCAATGCCGGGAATCAGCGGCCCCGGTACGATCGCTGTCGTTATCGGTATTGCTTCCGAAATCGCTGAACTTCCCAACGTTATGGACATGGCCGGCGCGTTTTTCATGACCGGCGTCGCCATTGTTTTAACCTGCGCCGTGACCTGGATCGTTTTACGTTCAGCAGATTACATTTCCGGCCGTTTAGGACCTTCGGGTACCGCCGTGCTGACCAAATTGATGGGCTTCCTGCTCATCTGCATCGGTGTACAGTTCATCGGCTCCGGTATCAGAACCTTCATTGCAGGTTCCTAAATCTAAATATCCAGCAAAAAGCCGGCTCACCGCCGGCTTTTGCATTTGGGTTCAAAACGAGACGACTATTCGGTCGTCACGCTCTTAGCGAGGTTTCTCGGTTTGTCCACATCTGTTCCTTTTGCAATGGCCGTGTGATAGGCCAGCAGCTGAAGAGGAATGACATGAAGGATCGGAGAAAGGACGCCGTAATTTTCCGGAAGCTGAATAACATGCATGCCTTCAGACGGCTGAATATTGCATCCTTGGTCCGAGAACACGAACAACTCGCCCTTACGCGCACGAACTTCTTCCATGTTGCCTTTGAGTTTTTCCAACAGCTCATCATTAGGAGCAACGGTAACTACAGGCATTTCGGCATCGACCAGTGCAAGCGGTCCGTGTTTGAGTTCGCCGGCCGGATAGCCCTCGGCATGTAAGTAGCTGATTTCTTTTAGCTTTAGAGCGCCTTCCAAGGCGATCGGGTAATGCATTCCGCGTCCGAGGAATAAAGCGTTGTTCTTCTGCGCAAATACAGAAGCCCACTCTTTGATCTCATTTTCTTTTTCGAGAATTGCACGCATCGCCTCAGGCAGATGGCGCATATCTTGCAGACGAGCCTTTTCTTCCTCCTCTGACAGCAGACCTTTTTCTTTAGCAATGGCAGAGGTCATCAGGAAGAGGGAGGCCAGCTGTGTTGTAAAGGCTTTTGTAGACGCGACACCGATCTCTACGCCCGCGCGGGTAATGTAGTGGGCGCGAGTCCTTTTCACCATTGCGCTCGTTGCGACATTGCAAATCGTCATCGTCATGTCCATGCCCAGACTCTTGGCATGTTCCAGTGCTGCGAGCGTATCAGCAGTTTCTCCGGACTGAGAGATCGTAAGGACAAGCGTATCTTTATCGGGAACGGATTCTCGATAACGATATTCGCTCGCAATCTCTACATCACATGGGACTTTTGCGAGAGCCTCCAGCCAATACTTGGCGACCATTCCCGCGTAATAACTCGTGCCGCAGGCAAGAATCAAAACGCGTTTGAGGCGCTTAAACATAGCAGGAGTTTCGTGCCCGAACATGGAGCTGGAAATACCGACAACACCTTCCAAGGTATCGGAAATCGCCTGAGGCTGCTCAAAGATTTCCTTCTGCATGTAATGCGTGTAGGGTCCGAGCGCAATATTCTGGCTGAAACCTTGAACAACTGAAACGGGACGGTCAACTCTGACAAACTGATCGCCCTGAAGAGAGTAAATCTCGGCCGACTGCTGCTGAACGTCGGCCACATCACCGTCTTCCAGATAAATGAAATGATCCGTGACGCCAGCTAATGCCATAGGATCAGATGCAGCAAAGTTTTCGTTTTCTCCTAAAGCAATCACAAGAGGCGCTGCGACCCGAGCCGCGACAATACGACCCGGTTCATCTTTACAGGAAATAGCTAACGCGAAAGCGCCGCGAATGCGTCGTAAAACGTTTTCTACAGCTTCCAGTAAGTCGCCTTTGTAATAAAAGTGAACTAAGTGAGCAATCACTTCGGTATCTGTCTGACTGACAAATTCATAGCCCTTGCCGATTAGCTCTTCTTTTAAGGAAGCGTAGTTTTCAATGATCCCGTTGTGAACAACGGCAATCTGATTATTTGAAAAAAGCGGATGTGTGTTGCGAATTTCAGGGGCGCCGTGTGTAGCCCACCTGGTGTGAGCAATTCCGGTAGGCCCCTTAACCTCATCCTCTTCCGTTTGTCTGATCAGATCCTGAACGCGCTTAACCGTTCGGGAACGTTTCAGCTCGCCGTCATCAACAACGGCGACACCGCAAGAGTCGTACCCGCGATACTCCATCCGGCGAAGACCTTCCGTCAGGATGGGAACGATATTTCTATAACTTACGCCGGCAACAATTCCGCACATAGTTTGATATTCCTTATTTCTTCTTTACCGGGCGTTTCCAACCCTTAATTTCTGTTTGTCTCACACGACTGATAACAAGTGTATTGTCATTGACGTCCTTGGTCACTGTCGTTCCTGCGCCTACGGTCGCACCCTTACCAACTTTTACGGGTGCTACCAGCTGGGTATCGCTGCCGATAAAACAGTCGTCCTCAATGACGGTTCTAAATTTGTTGGCGCCGTCGTAGTTGCAGGTAATGGTTCCCGCTCCTATATTGACACCGGAGCCCATCGTTGTATCACCGATATAAGTCAGGTGGTTAACCTTTGAGCCTTTACCGATGTCGCTTTTCTTAATTTCGACAAAATTCCCGATGTGTACTTCATCAGACAATGCGGTTCCGGGACGAAGGCGCGCGAAGGGACCGATTTTGACAATTTCACCGACTAAAGCCTGATCAAAATGTGAATAAGCATCGATGACCGCCCCGCTGCCGATTTTTGTGTTCTTTATGACGCAATACGGACCGACAACAACCTTGTCTCCAAGAACCACATCGCCTTCGAAAACGCAGCCGACATCAATAAAAACGTCTCTACCGCAGGTCAGTGTTCCGCGGATGTCGATGCGGTTCTTATCTGCTAATCGGACCCCTTTCTCCAGGAGTTCTTTCGCCTGACGAAGCTGATATGCGCGCTCCAGACCTTCAAGCTGAACCTTGCTGTTGGCTCCCTCGACTTCCCAGGCATCTTGAGCCATAACGGTTTTAATTTCCCGGCCTTCAGCAGCAGCCATGGCAACCAAATCCGTTAGATAGTATTCCTGCTGCTTATTGTCATTTTTAAGGCTGCCGAGCCAGCGTTTCATTTCTTTAGAAGGAAGGACCATAAAGCCGGTATTCACTTCCTTAATGGCTCTCTGATCCTCTGAGGCATCCTTTTCTTCAACGATACCGATCACCTTTCCTTCTTTTCTCAAGATGCGCCCGTAGCCCTTCGGATTATCCAGCTCAATAGTTAACAGAGAAAAACCGTCTCCGGCCGCTTTCTCAAGCGTCGAAAGAGTTTCGGCAGAGATAAGCGGGACATCTCCGTAAAGGATAAGCGTGGGTTCTTCAGGATTAATCGCTTCAAGCGCCTGTTGCACGGCGTGCCCCGTCCCTTTCTGTTCTTTTTGAAGGACAAAGCTAACGGGCTGACCGGCCATCGCTGCTTTGACCTCTTCTGAACCATGTCCTACGACGACGATAATTTTTCCGGCGTCGGGAAGCTTTCTAGCGGCTTCCACGACATGTTCAAGCATGGGTTTACCGCCGACCGGCTGAAGAACTTTAGGCAAATGCGAAAACATCCTTTTACCGAGGCCGGCTGCCAAAATAACAATATTCATAAAACGAAGAGCTAAAGTTACTGAGCAATATAGAGATATTTATCTTTGTTTTCCTGCCAATTGCGAACGCACTCACGATTCATGCGAAGCGGCAGGAGAGAGCCGACAATCTGTCCGATTCCGGCCGCCAGGAATCCGCCGAGCAGTGCCGGGAACTCTTCCCCGAGACCAGTGAAGGAAAGCACGCCCCAAACGGCAGAACCTGCGATAATGGAAAGCCAGCATCCCAACGTGGTCGAACGTTTCCAGTAGAGACCAAGAGTCAAAGGCCAGAATGCGCCGATTACCGGAAACTGATAAGCCATTGCCGCAAGTTCGTAGATCGGTGTACCTTCCATGAGAAGCGCGTAAGTCAGAACGCCAATGGCGAACACTACGAGAGAGATACGCATCGCTTTCAGCTCTCTTTGGTCGCTCAGAGGCATCAGGTTTCTCAAGACGTTTTCCACGAAGGTAGTTGTCGGCGCCAGCATCGTGGCAGAAGCCGTCGACATCACGGCGGACAAGACCGCTCCGAAGAACATAATTCTGAGCCACAGGGGCATGTATTCCTTAATGAACGTCGGCAGAATTTCCTGCGGAGCATCGGCCATCAGCTTGGAAGCAAGTTCCGGTGCTCCGACTGTTGCTGCGATGACGATAAACATCGGAACGAAAGCAAACAGCAGATAGAAAGAGCCGCCCAAGATCGGGCCGTAACAGGCGATCTTTTCACTTTTCGCCGACATCACGCGCTGGAAAACGTCCTGCTGAGGAAGCGACCCGATCATCATGGTGATGGCTGCGGAAATCCAGAACATCCACGATTTAAAATTATTTTCAGGCAGGATTCTGAAAAGGTCATTTTGTACGGCATACTCGGTCACCTTGCCGGGGCCTCCGGCCATGGATCCGGCAAAATAGGCCACCAGTACCAGACCGATCACAATAATGATCATCTGGAAGAAGTCGGTCAAGGCCACCGACCACATACCGCCGAAAACCGTATAAATCAGAACCACAATCGTGCCGACGATCATTGCATTGC
>OJOX01000853.1_pt1 | contig 9973 bp, 7 predicted proteins | sample 1598301 | NCBI WGS metagenome assembly OJOX01 (sample SAMN03922480, study PRJEB24848) | human gut metagenome | isolation source: stool sample | host: Homo sapiens | place: Germany | collected 2011-05 | reverse complement strand
ATATACTTTTTGATATAGGAACCATACCTAAAAAATATTAACACAATTATGAAAAAGGTGTTAACATGAAGCCAGAGATCGGTCATAGCCGCAGTATGGCATAAGCTGTCGGCGGCTGAAATTCAAAAGGAGGTTTCTGGTATGATTAGTTTCTTACTGTGTCTGGCGCTCCTTATCATCGGCTACTTTGTCTATGGTAAGATCGTGGACAACACGTTCGGACCGGACGACCGCGAAACTCCTGCTGTGCGCATCAACGATGGCGTTGACTACGTTGTGATGCCCCAGTGGAAGCTGTTCCTCGTCCAGCTGCTGAACATTGCAGGTCTGGGCCCCATCTTTGGTGCTTTGCAGGGTGCTCTGTGGGGTCCCGTGGTGTTCCTGTGGATCACCTTCGGCACCATCTTTGCCGGCGGCGTACATGACTACTTCTCCGGCATGATGAGCGAGCGCAATGAGGGCGCTTCCATCGCCGAGGTCACCGGCCGCTATCTGGGCCCCGTGATGCAGAACATCATGCGTGTGTTCTCTGTGGTGCTGCTGATCATGGTCGGTACCGTGTTCGCAGTCGGCCCCGCAGGCCTGATCGTTACCCTGTGCAAGAACGGCGGTATGTCCGGTGTGATGACCACCACTCTGTTCTGGCTGATCATCATTCTGGTGTACTACTTCATCGCAACCTTTATCTCCATTGATGCCATCATCGGTAAGATCTACCCTGTGTTCGGCATCTGCCTGATCATCATGGCTGTGGGCGTTATCTTCGGTATCTTTACCAACCCCGCCTACACCATCCCCGAGATCTGGGCAAACTTCAGCAATATGCACCCCTCCAACACTCCTATCTGGAGCTTCATGTTCATCACCGTTGCCTGTGGTGCTATCTCCGGCTTCCACTCCACCCAGTCGCCTCTGATGGCTCGTTGCATGAAGAGTGAGAAGCAGGGTCACTTCGTATTCTACGGTGCAATGGTCAGCGAGGGCATCATCGCTCTGATCTGGGCTGCTGCCGGCTGCGCACTGTACACCATCACCGATGGCAAGATGGTCGGTCTGGCCGAGGCTCTGGCTGCCGGTCAGTCTGCCGCTATCTACGACGTCTGCCTCAAGACCATGGGTAATGTCGGCGTGGCACTGGCTATGATCGGTGTCGTTATCTGCCCCATCACCTCTGGTGATACTGCATTCCGTTCCGCTCGTCTGACTCTGGCCGACTGGCTCAAGATCGATCAGGACAGCTACGCAAACCGCCTGAAGCTGTGTGTCCCCGTGCTGGGCGTTGGTGCCTTCCTTGGCATCGGCAACGCACTGGGCTTCATCGACTACACCGTCATCTGGCGTTACTTCAGCTGGACCAACCAGACGCTGGCTATGATCGTCCTGTGGGCTGCTTCCATGTACCTGTTCAAGGAGAAGAAGAACTTCTGGATCACCGCCGTGCCTGCAACCTTCATGAGCGCTGTGTCCTGCACCTACTTCGTGCTGGCTCCCGAGTGCCTGGGCAAGATGATCAACACCTATGCGGACGGCAAGCTGGTGGCTTACAACACCGCCGTTGCTTACCCCATTGGCATCGTCTTTGCCATCGCAATGCTGGCTCTGTTCCTCCATGCTACCAAGAAGAGCTCTACTTCCAAGGCATAAGGAACTGACGGCTCCATATTTCCGTAAGTAACTTGCGCCCGCCGCTGCCTGACCGTACAGCGGCGGGCGCTGTTTTTTAAAAATCAAGGCTTGCAATTGCCCCCGTCCCGTGGGAAAATAGGGGCGTAGAATTTAAAGCAAAGAAGGGAACTACCCATGATTTTCAAACCCGCACAGCTGGGCATGGCAAAGCTTGACCCGCAGGAGCTGGAGGCAGACAAAAAAGCCTGCCGGAAGATCGGCCCCTGCGGCGTAGGCAAAAAGGCGCTGTACCTGAACAGCTTTTACATCGACCGCCGCTATTATCTGCCCTACGGCAGCATCACCCGGGTGTTCAAGCGGGTGGCTATGAGCTCCGGCGGCTTTACCGGCAAGGGCATGTTTGCCTCCATGGCCTACCTTGTGGTGGAGTACGACGGCGGCAAGCAGAAGCAGTGCAACTTCAAGGACGAGCGGGACGTGGACGCCCTGCTGGAAGTGCTTGCCAAGGAGCAGCCGCAGCTGCATCTGCTGAGCGCTGCCGGTGAGCAGGCGCTGGAGAAAAAGGCCGCTGAAAAGGCCGCCCGCAAGCTGCCGGAGCTTTCCGAGGACGCGCAGCACAGCCTTACCGTGCTGCGCCGGGCAAAGGAGTATCTGGACGCAAAGCCGGAGCTTTCCGCCGAGCTGAGCGCTGCCCAGCGCCGCAAGCGTGCGCAGCTGCAAAGCAAACCGGTGTACCGCTATGTGGCGCTGGCCATCTTTGTGCTGGGCGTTGCGGCGGCGGCCTACGGTCTGTACTCCGTGTTCAGCCACACCGGCAGCTACGGCGTGTACTTTGCGCTGTTCGGCTTTGCCGCCATCTTCCTGTTTTCCAGCTACAATATGCTGCCCACCGCCCACAATAACAACAGCGCCATCATGAAGCGTGCTGAAAAGGCCGAGGCAGCCATGGCAGAGTATGTCAAGCACTACCCCCACGGCGCTTTCCCGGTGAAAAGCTGGTACGCCCACCCCATCGTGCTCAAGCAGATGATGGACGCCGTGGAGGAGGGCCGCGCCGTCACCGTGCCCGAGGCACTGGATGCAGTCAAGGCACGCCTGAAATCCTTGAACGCGGACGTGGAGGTGGAGCAGGAGGAATATGACGAGGTGGTGGTCATCAAGGCCCTGTTCCTCAACCACGATTATCAGTAAAATAGTTGAAAAAGTCCCCCGGGAAGATCCGCAGATTTTCCCGGGGGATAATTTTTAGATCAGCGCCTCCATCCGCAGCGGGTCGGGGTGATGGGCGTATTTCTGCTTGGCGATCTCGATAAAGGACTGCACCTCCAGCCGGGGTGCGTGGCGCATGGCGGCGATCTCCACCGTCACCGGGGGGAAATCCAGTAGCGGCACCTTAACGATGCCCGGGATCACCGCCGTGGACAGGCAGGGCACAATGGACATGGCGGTGCCCATCTGGATCATGATCAGCGCACCCTCAAAGCTGGGGGTGATCTTGCTGCAATCCACCCCCACCTGCGCCAGCTGCTCCAGCGACGGCCCCTGACAGGCGGACAGAAAGCTGTCGAATGCGCCGGAGGACACCACGCTCTGCCCCTTCAGGTCTGCCAGATGCAGCGCCCGCCGGTCGGCAAGGGGAGAGTTGGGATTCATCAGCACATGGTACCCCAGCGAGAACAGGGGCGTAAAGGAGATGTCCCGGTCGCGGGAGTGCTCGGTGGCGTAGAAAAAGCCGATATCCAGCTGCCCGGAGCGCAGCTGTTCCAGTGGGCGGCGGTTGTCCTGCGGCACAACGTCTACGCAGGCGTTGGGAAACTGGTGCTGGAACTGGGCCAGAATGCTGGAAAAGGTGCTGTAATCGAACAGCTGCCGCAGCCCGACGGTCAGGTGGGAGCGGTCGGCGTCCTGAATATCCTGCGCCTTCTTCAGCGCCTGCCGCCCAAAGCTGGTCATCTGCACCATGTCCAGATAAAAGGACTGCCCGGCAGCGGTCAGCTTGGTGCGGCGGGTGGTGCGCTCGAACAGGCGCAGCCCGGTCTCCTTTTCCAGCGCATTGATCTGGTAGGTGATGGCGGGCTGGGTGGTGAACAGCCGCTCGGCGGCGGCGCTGAAATTCAGCTCCTCTGCTACGGCAATAAAGCACTCCAACTGGTAAATCGTCATAGAACGGCGCCCCTCCTTGTGAAAAAAGCTGGTCATCTTTATTATACAGGATTCCGCACAGGCCGTAAAGGGAAAACGATTTATAAAGAGATTTGATAAATTCTGACACAAATTTGTATTTCACACCGGGGCAAAACTTTGCTATAATCGTATCAATGTTCAAAATGCACGAAGGAACAGGAAAAACGCAAAAAAGAAGAGAAAAGAAAAAGAAAGGCGAACCTTATGGCTAAGATCTCTCGTCGCAACTTTATGCGCGGTGCCGCTGTGGGCACCATGGGCGCAGCTGCTGCCGGTCTGCTGACCGCCTGCGGCAACTCCGCTTCCAGCACCACCGGTGCTCCCGCTTCCTCCGCAGCTTCCTCTGCTGCCTCCTCCGCTGTGACCAAGCCCTCCTCCCCGGTAGACGGCAAGTACGTCACCAAGGCAATGGGTCACGAAAGCTGGGTGCACGTTGCCACCACCTTCTTTGACGGCAAGATCACTGCCTGTGAGGTGCTGTCTCACGAGGAGACCATCGGCATCGGCAACTATGCCTGCTCCCGCATCCCCGCCGCCATCGTCGAGCACCAGAGTGTCAACGTGCCCAACCTGCGCGGCTCCTCCATCACCTCCATGGCTGTCAAGGCAGCTGTGAAGGAGGCCATCGAGCTGGCCGGTTATAACGTGGACGACTTCTCCAAGGAGGTCACCATCGCTGCTTCCAACGAGGTCATCGAGGAAGAGGCTGATGTCGTCATCATGGGTGCCGGCACCTCCGGCCTGACCTGCGCCTGCCGCCTGCTGGAGGCCGGCTACAGCGTCATTCTGGTGGAGAAGCGCGATATCCCCGGCGGCTCCATGTCCATGACCTACGGCGGCGTTGCCACCGCAGGCTCCAAGCTGCAGTACAACTACGATGTGGACGGCAGCTTCCGCAGCTCTGCCATGGGCACGCTGGAGGGCATGATGAACTTCTGGCAGACCATGGAGAAGTACCACCGCACCGAGTTCTTCAACGGTGAAATGCCCTACATGACCAAGCAGTACACCGTCGCCGGCGATCTGGTGGACTGGATGGCAGGCATCGGCATCGGCTTCAACACCATGGGCAACTACGAAAGCGCTACCCAGTACGGCGCTTCCACCCCGTATCTGGCACCCGGCTGCTACGAGGGCGGCGCAGGCTACGCCATGATGTTCATGGCACAGCGCGTGGAGAAGTACGAGAAGGGCAAGATCATCTACTCCACCAGCGTCACCGACCTGATCAAGGACGAAAGCGGCCGTGTTGTGGGCTTCCACGCCAAGGGCGAGAACGGCGCAAGCTATACCCTGCGCGGCAAGGCGGTCTGCCTTGCCTCCGGCGGCTTTGCCAAGAACCCCGAAATGCTGAAGAAGTACAGCCCCGACTACGCCGACTTCTTCTTCAATTGCGCCTCCAGCATGACCGGCGAGGGCATCCAGATGGGTATCGACGCCGGCGGCTATGTGGAGTGCGAGAACCGCGCTCTGCCCGCCTTCCTGTCCAGCTACAAGAGCAAGTTTGAGCTGGCCTTCATCCACCAGTCTGCCCCCGGCATCATGGTCAACATCAAGGGCGACAACATCGGCAACATCGTCTCCGATAACCACTACACCATGGCCAAGGCAAAGCTGAACAAGGACAACGGCGACACCTTCTACTATGTGTTCGACGAGTCCTCTGCCGTCAAGCTGCGCGACAGCGAGTCCTACGGCTTCAACGGTTACGTTGCCATGTTCGAGAAGGGCGAGGCTGTGCACTACGACAGCGTGGAGAAGGCCTCTGAGGAGCTGAACCTGCCCAATCTGGCAGACGCCATCGAGGCCAACAACGCCGCTGCTCTGGCTGGCGAGCCCGATGAGTTCGGCCGCCGCAACTGCCCCTACATCGAGACCCGCGACGGTCTGTGGGCCATCCGCGTTGACCCCACCTTCTACCTGACCACCGCAGGTCTGGCCATCGACACCGATTGCCACGTCCTGACCGAGGACAAGAAGGCCATCCCCGGCCTGTACGCTGCCGGCGACGTCTGCGGCTCCATCGAGGAGAAGGACGCCAAGCAGTACGGCATGGGCTTCGACGCCGCTCTGACCTACGGCTACATCATGGGCGAGACCCTGAAGAAGGAAATCTGAGCTGCGCTCTGACCCCCTGACAAAAGCATAAATAAAGGGCTGCTGCACAAACCGTGCAGCAGCCCTTTTTATATTATATTTCCTCTTACGCCGCCGCAGGCTTGCGGAAAATCGCCATGGCACGCTTGTAGCAGCTGGCGAAATAGGCGATCTCCGCCAGTGCGGTCAGGATCCAGCTGCACGGGTACAGCAGGTACAGCGCCGGGATGGTGTGGAAGTGGGCAAAGATGGTGTACACCCAGATCACCCGGAATACGCAGGAGCCTAGCACTACGATGACGGTGGGTATTACTGTCTTGCCCAGCCCGCGGGAGGCGGCGATGGTGCAGTCCATAAAGGCGGAGACGCAGTAGGCAAAGGCCATCACAGCTATGCGCTTCATGCCGGCATCAATGACCGCCGCTTCGGTGGTGAACAGCGCAAGGAAGGCCGGCCCGCAGAAGAACAGCGCCGCGCCCAGTACAAGCCCCACGCCGAAGGAGTAGCCCAGACTGATGAAGTAGCTCTTCTTCACCCGGTCAGGCCGTCCCGCGCCGTAGTTCTGGCTCATAAAGCTGGCGCAGGCCATGTAGAAGGCCGCCATGCAGTCGTAGATCAGCCCATCCGCGTTGGCGGCGGCGCTGTTGCCCTTGACCATCAAAGAGTCAAAGGAGTTGACGCCCGCCTGAATGAACAGGTTGGCAATGGCAAAAATAGCGTTCTGCAGCCCGGCGGGTACGCCCAGTGCAAGGATGCTCTTGGCCTGCATCGGGTCCAGCTGTAATTTATGTACGTCCAGCGCGTAGCAGTCCTGCACCCGGGTCAGCGCCCGCAGGATCAGAAACGCGGAAACGCACTGGCTGATGGCGCTGGCCAGCGCCACGCCCACCACGCTCAGATCGCACACGATGACAAAGAACAGGTTCAGCCCAATGTTCAGTGCACCGGCAATGGACAGATACATCAGCGGCTTTTTGGTGTCGCCGATGGAGCTGAACACCGCGTTGCCGAAGTTGTACAGCGCCAGCGCCGGCATACCCAGAAAATACACCCGCAGATACAAAATCGCGCCGGGCAGCAGATCCTCCTTGGTGTTCAGCAGCCGCAGCATGGCAGGGGAGCCCAGCAGGCCGATGAGCAGCAACGCCACACCGGCAACGGCGCTGATGATGGCCGCCGAGTGGACGGTCTTTTCCACGTCCTTGGGGTGACGCGCACCGTAAAAACGCGCCACCAGCACGTTGATGCCGTTGCTCAGGCCGATGAGAAAGCCGGTGAACAGGGTCACCAGCGTGCTGGTGGAGCCCACGGCGCCCAGCGCCGTGGACCCGGCAAAGCGCCCCACCACCGCCACGTCCGACATATTGAACAGCACCTGCAGCAGGTTGGAAAGCGCCAGCGGCAGACTGACCAGAAAGATCTGCTTGGCCAGAGGGCCTTCCGTCAGCGTATTCGTTTGAGAACTCATACTTTTTTCCTTTATCCTATACATCCTAACCGTACCCGCGCACACCGGGGCACAGCCTCTATTATAAGGCACTGTGCCGCTTTTGCAAGATGGATTCGATAAAATAAATAAAAAGGACTGCTGCACAAAACCTGTGCAGCAGTCCTTGGTGCAGTAAAGCAATCCAAATCCGAACCATTTTCCTTTGATGCGGCTTGGGCCGCTTCCTCAAACGTGATGGTCTGTGTCCCTTCTTTATAGTTGAAGGCAATTAAAACCTTATCATCGTACAGATAAATCGAATTGATGAACGTATCCACCAACGCCTGCCGCTGGTCTTTCAGGCTCATGTCCAATTTACGGAACCTCATCAGCCAGAAACGGATAAATTCCTCTTTGATCTTGGGCTTTGCCAGCTTTTCTTCCGCAATGCGGGCTTCAAGCTCACGCTTGGTTTCTTCGAGCTGTTCCAACCGTTCCTTGGTGGAACTGGTGAGGATTCCGGCTTGAATTGCGTTGAGCATATTCTGGATACCCGATTCTGCATCCCGGAGCTGTTTCTCATAGAGAGGAAGGTTGGTGTTCTCTCGGTCTTGCAGCTCCATGACCTTGGCGATAATGGATTCCATGGCGGCATCGTCCCGGACAAGCTGCATGGTCTGGTTCACCACCAGATCTTCCAGCCACTGTTTGCGGACAGTTTTCTTCTTGCAGCCCTTCTTCTTTTTGGCCGTGGCACATTTATAGTAGCGGTGGACTTCTCCCGTCCGGCTTGTGCCGCTTTCGCCAAACATCAGCGCACCGCAGCAACCACAGTGCAGCTTGGTTGTCAGCAGGTAATCGTCCTCTGCCTTTCTTCGGGCAGGGGCTTTCTTGTTTTTGGCAATCTTTTCCTGCACATCATCGAACAGTTCCAGTGGCACGATGGGCGGGATCGCATCCGGCACGACCACATCCCGGAATTTCAACTCCCCGATGTACCGCCGATTCTTGAGCATATGTTCGACACTGTTATAGGTGAACGCACCGCCGACCGGGTTCTTGATGCCATTTTCGTTCAGCCAGTCCCGAATCTCTTTCATCGTGAGGCCATCCCGATACTTCGTGAACGATTCCAGCACGAAAGGGGAGGCAAGCGGGTCGATGTGAAATTTCCGCTCGGAATCCAGCGTATATCCAAACGTTCCACGACCACCGTTGCAGCGGCCTTTCAGGATGTTCTCTGTCTGTCCACGGACAACCTTTTCGGCAAGGTCGGCAGAGTAGTATTCTGCATAGCCCTCCAGAACCGATTCCAGAATGATACCCTCTGGCCCCTCGGAGATGATCTCCGTAGCCGACATGAGCTTGACACCGTTCTTCTTCAGCTGGGTCTTATACCGGGCACTGTCGTAGCGATTCCGGGCAAAGCGGTCAAGTTTCCAGACCAGAACAATATCAAACAGCTTCTTGTCGCTGTCCTTTATCATCTGTTGGAATTGAGGGCGATTATCCGTCTTGGCAGAGATGGCGCGGTCAATGTAGTGCTTGACGATAGTGATGTCATTCTTTTCGGCATAGGCCGTGCATTCACGAATCTGGCCTTCGATGGATTCTTCGCGCTGGTTATCACTGGAATAGCGGGCGTAGATCACAGCGGTCATGGCAAGCACCTCTCTTTACACGTCATTGAACGGTGGAGCGTTCTTTCAAAGCACTGTTTCGTATAATGTATATACCATGTTTTGATGGAGAAATCAAGACTTTTTATTATCTTCAGTTTTTCTTTTTGAACAATTGACCCAACAGCCACCCCTCTCGTTGAAATGAGGTGACTGTTGGGCCGACTTGCTCGGATTCCTTTATTCTTCGTTTAGCTGGACGATGGTATTATAAAAGGTTTTGTTTGGAATAACGACTTGAAGAACACCCTTTTTCAAAAGTGCTTCTATGCGTTTCATGACATACCAGTCACTTACCGGAGCAGAAATCGCTTTTAATACGTCTGCGGTAAGTTCACCAACCGAAATAGGAATTCTCGATACTAAACTAATAATTCTCTGGTCGAAATAATCTATGTTAACGCTTTTAACATCGTTCGCATGCCAAATACGCATGGAGGTGTTTTCGTTTAATAGCTTTCCCCATCTTTTGGCATACTCAGTAATAGTTTCTTCCGTCAAATACTTTTGTGAGATCTTATCGGTTTTCCCTTCCATAAATTCTTTCAGACCTTCTCTGGATGCAAGCAAAATTCTATTTGTACCATACTTTGCTGCATAGTAACAAATATAATAAATGCCGCACCAACAATCGGCAGAACTCCTGACCCAAACACGCAGTGGCTTATGATTTATCATATCACATTGAACCGCATTCGCTGTACCATGATATTTCGACCACAGTTGTCTAGCTTCAATTTGGCTGTCAGGATAATATTCTGAAAGGCAATTCACGAATTGTTTGCAACGATATTCTGAATCGCAAGCATATTGAAGTTCTCCCATTGATAACATAAACGGAAACAACTTTACACTTTCGACGATGCCTAAAGCTGCTAACATATTGACATCACTGGGTTCAAAAACAATTTCATCCATAGCTGGTCAAAATCATAATTTCGGGATGGTAACTTGTGTA
>OJOX01000837.1_pt1 | contig 10094 bp, 6 predicted proteins | sample 1598301 | NCBI WGS metagenome assembly OJOX01 (sample SAMN03922480, study PRJEB24848) | human gut metagenome | isolation source: stool sample | host: Homo sapiens | place: Germany | collected 2011-05 | reverse complement strand
CGTATGGGATTCCCCTGAGCAAGTAAAGCCGCCCTCATAACAGTATTACGCATTTCTCTTAAATTTCCCGGCCAAGTATATTGAGAAATCCGTTCCATCGCTTCCGGCAAAAATCCGGGAACAGGCTTTTCGAGTTCTCGATTGGCTTGATCCAAAAAGAAATTAGCAAACAACGGTATATCCTCACCTCGTTCGCACAAATGCGGCATATAGATCGTAAATTCATTGATTCGATGATACAAATCTTCCCTAAATGCACCTGATTTTATAGCCACCTTCAAGTCTTCATTTGTCGCAGCAATCAACCTCACATCGACTTTTACTTCCGTTGTAGTCCCGATGGGCTTCACTCTGCGTTCTTGCATCACACGTAGCAACTGTACCTGAACATCGTAACTCAGATTTCCTATTTCATCAAGAAAGATCGTTCCACCATCTGCTTCTATAAAAGCACCGACTTTATCCTCAATCGCTCCCGTAAACGAACCTTTCTTATGCCCGAAAAATTCAGAAGCAGCCAATTCTTTCGGAATGGCTCCACAATCGATGGCGACAAACGGTTTCTCCGAACGTTTACTTAATTGATGTATCCGTTTAGCCACATATTCCTTTCCTGTCCCACTGGCCCCATTGATCAGCACAGACATAGAGGTCGGAGCCACTAACTTCACATAAGTATACAATTGACGGGCAGCTTCACTCTGCCCCTCTAAATAATTTGTTTCTTCCGGTACAGATTCAGACACAGGAATCTGTTTCCCAGTCTTGACACCCGCATTAAAAACCTCGTTTATCTTTTGCAATAAATCTTCCGGATTCACCGGCTTAGATATATAATCTCTCGCACCGAGTTTCATCGCCTGAACAGCCGACGGGATAGCCGCGTAGCTCGTCATTACGATCAAAGGAACATTCACATTCCGATTGCTCACCCATTCCAACAAATCGATGCCGTCTCCATCAGGCAAACGTAAGTCGCAAAGCACCAAATCGACCGAACTTTCAATAAGAGTTTTTTTCGCTGCTGCAATTCCCGAAACAGATGCTACCGAAAATTTTTTCTTGGAAAGCCACGTCTGCAACATAACAGCAAATGTCGTATCGTCTTCTACAATGAGAATATGCTTCATAATTATTCCTCCTTTGCCAATACCAATTTAAGGCCTGTACGTATTTTCTCAGCACAGACCAACAACTTATCAAGATTTCGAGACAGCTCATCGGTCCACTTATGCGCACCTTCCTCTTCCAATCGAGACAACACCGGCAACATATCCGAAATTTTCAACATGGCGAAAATCGGTTGCCACTTATGAGCAATACGTGATACCACAATCCCATCGCGACGAGCCGCGGCCCCTTTCAACTCCTCTATCTGGCTATTTATCTCCTGAAAGAATGTCTCCAATATTTTCCGGCGAGCCTTCGCATCATCTTCGGCAAAAGCCGTAAGAGCCGCAAAATCATACGGAGCCTCTCCTCTTTCACCCTCATCTTCTATCTCACGGGGAGTTGCCTCTTCATTCCAAATCCCCGATAAACAAAAAGATAATTGCGCCAACGAAAAAGGCTTGTGTAAAATTCCCGAAAAACCTTCCGAAAGGAATTGGTCTGCATCGCTCCTCGCCGTAACCATTACAACCGGAAGCTTTCTCGCCAGAGCGATATGAGACTCCCTCAAAAATTTCAAAAAACTCACTCCGTCCATTTCCGGCATCTGCATATCGGTAAACAAAGCATCGAAATGCTCATGTTCCAGATAACCCAAAATCTCCTCGGCCTTCATGCAGGCAACCGATTCTATACCCAATTGTTTCAACTGATTCTCAAAAAGTGTCAATTGTAATTTATCGTCATCGAGCAATAGGCAACGTTTCCCCGAAAAAGCCTTCGTATCGCCGGTCTTCTCCGAGACTTCTTCCAATGGAATTTCCACGGTAAACGTACTGCCAACACCCTCCACACTGCGGACATCTATACGCCCGCCCATCAAATCGACGAGCTGTCGAGTAATAGCCAACCCCAATCCGAATCCCTCGACTCCCTGTGCCGAAGAAAGCCGTGTAAAAGCCTGAAATATATGTTCCAAATCATCTCGGGCTATTCCCCGTCCCGTATCGCTAACCGAAAAAACAAGATATCGAACACGCACAAACACATGAATCGTCACCGTACCCCGGGCTGTAAACTTCAAAGCATTGGACAACAAATTATCGACAATTTGCTTAATCCTTAACGGATCGCCCGAAAAATTGGCATCGGCCGATTTCTCAACTTTCAATATCAGATTCAGTTGTTTCTTATCCGCCACAGGTTGCATAGCAGATACTATTTTATCGAATAATACTTTGGGGCTGAAAGCAATACGATTTATATCCAATTTATGAGATTCCAAACGGTGAAAATCGAGCAAATCGCTTACCAGCGAAAGCAAATGATCCGACGATGCCTTCATGTTTTGCAAATAGAACTTTTGCCGTTCGGTATTATCCAGCCTCATCATCAACTCCACATATCCGATAATAGAACCGAGCGGAGCCTTAAAATCATGCGTTATCGTCAACATCAACTTTTCCCGGGCCTCCAATAAATCTTCGGCTCGTCTCCGAGCTTCTTCCAATGCCCTACGGAAACGATCGTCCCTTAACCAACCTTTCCAAACCAATACCCCAAAAATAACCGCCAATAAAATAGCACCGGAAGCCACAGCGACCAAAGCTCTCATAGACTCCTGACGAATCTGTTCATTTCGTTCTTGTATCTTCTCCGATACAAAAAGTTGCTCTCGTTCAAAGCTATTCATCAGACGATTGATCTGACCGTTCAACCGTTGATTATCGTTTCTCAATCGCCACCGCTCCCGTTCGAGAGCCTGTTGAGACAACTCCCGGATCTCATTATAACCGCTTTCCATCGCTTTCAAATCGGCAGCCAACGAATCGCTCAACGCTCCTATACGTTTCGATTCTATCCGAATGCTATCTAACCGAGTAGGTGCTTTCCCCGAAATAGCATCGGCTATTCGTCCGAACACATTTTTACGGCGGCGTTTCTCTATCAGCGAATCGCTCTGTCGAACCAATCTTTGCTGACGCTTCTGAATAAGGATCAACGAATCTTGCTGTTTCATCATATCCTCTATTTTCCGGTTTTGCTCCTTGGCCACATCGATTGTGGTTCCCATCAATCGCCGTATAACCGCATTTTTCCGATTCAGCAGACCGATAATACTATCGATTCGGGACAGCTGGACAGAGTCCGATGTAATACGACGTAACGAATCCACACATGTTACGGCATCATTCGTCACTCTCCTATATACCGGATAATCCGAAAACTGTCCCCAAACGAGCGATTGTCCCACCGTCTCCGCTCTGTACAGAGCCGATAAAGCGGAAGACATCTCCTGACGTTTCAGCCTCATATCTGCCTCGACCGCTTTTATCGATACCAACAAATTTATCTCATGATACACAAACCACGAAGATGACAACAAAACGGCAATAAGCAACAGATATCCCCAAAGAGCTTTATTACGGGTCGATTTTCTGGAATAAGATGCCATAATTCATTATTTGGTGGTGAAGATAAAACATTTTCACAAAACCTATTCACACTCGTCCTTCAATTTTTTATGCAATTACGAGACTTACTCCTATTCTTCACGCTAATAATATAGCGAAAAAAAATACTCCGTGTACATGCTATCATATTTATCCGGTTCATGCTCCATTATATACGTGCTTCCACTCCAATCGGAATTCATGCACATCGCAATAATCTCCCGTGCGGGGAAACTGTCGACATCTTCTAATATCCCCTTTCTAAACATTACCTCCACAGTTTCCAACTCACCCGTACGAAGAGAAAAAACGAGCCACACACGTACGGATCCTCTCTCCAAAGGATAATCTCGCAAATACTCCTCCCTAATCTGCTTCCTCAGCGCAAAGACACGGGGCTCTATCACCCTATCCCGATAATGAAACCAGTCCGGCGCAACAGCTTTCTGCTCTGAATATACCCGGGGATAGTTCAATGGCCGAGCCATAATATGCGTTTTGGAATATTCGTACAGAAGCAAACTGTCTGCCGATACGTAACTGTTCAAGCACTCGTCTTTGCTCCCGGCTGCCGTGGAGAAAAAAATCCCCACAGCACAGACGACGACCGAAAATATCTTTTTGAAATCCATGACACTAATATAACGGGAAAATATATCCGGTGTACATGTTATCATATTTATCCGGTTTATGCTCCATTATATATGTACTTCCACTCCAATCGGAGTTCATGCACATCGCAATAATCTCCCGAATGGGGAAACTGTCGGTATCCTCTAATACATCTCTTCGAAACATTAGCTCCACAGTTTCCAACTCACCCGTACGAAGAGAAAACATGAGCCACACACGTACGGATAGCCTCTCCAAAGGGAAATCTCGCAAATACTCTTCCCAGATTCGCTTCCTCAGCGCAAGAACACGAAGCTCTATCACCCTGTCCCGATAATGAAACCAGTCCGGCGCAACGGCTCTCTGCTCAGAGAATACCCTGGGATAGTTCAATGGACTAACCCAAATATGAGATTCGTAATATTCATACAAGAGCAAACTGTCCGCCGATACGTAACTGTTCAAGCATCCGTCTTTGCTCTCGGCTGTCATGGAGAAAAAAATTCCCACAGCACAGACGACGACCGAAAATATTTTTTTGAAATCCATGACACTAATAGGGTGAAAAAAGATATCCGGTGTACATATTATCATATTTATCCGGCTCATGCTCCATTATATATGTACTTCCACTCCAATCGGAGTTCATGCACATCGCAATAATCTCCCGTGCGGGGAAACTGTCGACAACCTCTAATACCTCTTTTAGAAACATTAACTCAGCAGTTACCAATTCACCCGTACGAAGAGAAAACATGAGCCACACACGTACGGATCCTCTCCCCAAAGGATAATCCTGCGGATACTCCTCCCTAATCCGCTTCCTCAGCGCAAGAACACGAAGTTCTATCACCCTGTCCCGATAATGAAACCAGTCCGGCGCAACAGCTTTCTGCTCCGGAAATATCCGTAGATAGTTCAAAGGCCGAATCATAACATACGTTTCGTAATATTCGTACAGGAGCAAACTGTCCGCCGATACGTAACTGTTCAAGCACTCGTCTTTGCTCCCGGCTGTCATGGAGAAAAAAATTCCCACCGCACAGACAACAACCGAAAATATTCTTCTCATTTCCATATTGAAATTTTTATTATCACTACTAAGACCTATTCGAACAATCTATTAGTCAAATATAGGAATTATTTTCTTAAATTTAAAAATATTCTTTCTTATTTTTCCAATGATAATACTTCAACAATTTTGGATCGAACTTGCGATTCGTCGGCAACGTATCGCCGTGCACTTTTTCCGGATCCATCTCATCGACCCATCGGTAAAAAAAATCGAGATCTTCAATTCCTCCATTATTTATAGCACGACCTAATTCGGTTGCATAATTCTCACTTCGAGACATTTTTAAACCTCCCCTGGCCTCATGATTGGCAAAATAGTCCCAAAACATCTTAGCCTCCCCCTCTATTACCCGGCGATTGGCGGGATCTTGCATAGCCTCTGTCCCGTAAAGCAAGTGCTGCGCCCGATGAATAACTTCTTCCAACACGGCTGATTTTTCAAATGACGAAAGACGAGACGGTATTTTTATATATCCCCCATTTTCAGTAAAATAGCTTGGATTTTTTACACTATCGTCTATAATGATCGGAACAGGACCTGCCGCCTCTATCATGGAAAACAGATGGTTAATTTTGGGATAGGCTCTTAAAGATTTCACGGTTTTGTCCAATTCCCGATATTTTTCTTCCGAAAGATTGGATCTCGACTTATCGTATAGTTGCTCGATTCCCTGTTTAGCCGGGGGTGCAACCTCGTTTCCCAAATCGAGCTCCCCGTTTCCACCATGAAAGATGGGATATCTATCCGAAACATTCCACAAAGAACCTATCGGTGTCATAAGCGTTCGTGTCTGCTTCTCGACAACTGGCTCTTCCCTACCGTTATCGACATCGAGCGACGGTTGAGCACTCCCTTCAACAGGTTCCGCACCAAGTATCTTCCATTTAGATTTCGGTTCAGTTTCCGATTGCGACACTCTGTCAGTGGTCCAATGAAACAGACTTTCTCGCGGTGTATCCATCGAAAAAAGTAAATTGTGAGGATTCACATTATCCTCAGACAAAAAATAGAGATCTTTTTTAGAGTCCACTCTCTCCGACATTTGTAGAGGGTCTATTAAATCGGAATCCATTCCGAAGGTAGAGGTATGAATCTCTTTATTTTCCCCGACAGGCCACTCTTCATCAGGCTCAGGATATACCAAACCAAATCGCTCGGTATCAAGAGGCTTCACTCCTTTCAACCGAGATAGTTCATTTTCTCTCGCCCAGCGTGTGGCATATTCTCCCGTCAACGTTTTGTATAAAATTTTAATTAGACCATTCATGATTATCCAGTTTTTCAGTGTAACATCAAATTTTCGTATTTCCATGAGCAAATGTAAACCACCGACAAATAGATTTTTTGGCAGGATCATAAAAAGTCCGTTAAAAACAGAAAGAGAATACCCTGCATAGCAAGATATTCTCTTTCCTAAATAAACAATAAGACTTTATTAAAGTCGAATCAACTTTAAACAGTCGATATGGCAATCATTAGCGTCTTCCCGTCCATGCGACATATTAAAGTCATATCCCTTCTTCTCAGGATCGATAGAAAGCGACACCGTATGTTCTCCGGCATTCAACCCTCGAAGAACAATATAATTGGAATCCAACCATTGTTTCCAATCGCCTATTGCTTCCAAAATGAATGTACCGGCGTCGTTTCCGTCCACTGCCACCGAACGTATGGCGCACCATGTACCATGCGGCCCGTGTCCGTTAGCACCCCGAAGGGCTATGGCATAATCGCCGGCCTCGGGGACTTGTACCTGAAACTTCACATTAGCCGGACGTGCAAACAAATCGATAACAAAGCCACTCCCCGAAAATCCTTTGTGAAGATTAGAAACCGTTCCTGAATGAGAGCTCTGCTCCGCTTCACAAACCGATTGCCAAGTAGAATAAACAACCGCATTGGACATATCCGATGCAAATCCTTTTTCATCGACAGCATAAACCGAATAAAATCCATCGGGAGCCCCAATTAAATCGTAAGGAGAGGTTACCAGTTTATCCTCCTCAGAAAAATTGGAATGAAGGTAGTACTTCATATTTTCCTCTTCCTTCCAACTTAGAGTCGAACCGTTCAATACCAAAACAGGTTCTACCGGCGACCAACATTTCCCGGGTCCAGCCTTCACCAAATTTATTTTGCCTTTCGGTTCATCGATCATCATTTCTATCTCGATCGAATATTCCCCCTTACTATCGGCCGGAAGGACAAAAGGCAATGCTTGTTTCTCGCCATTGACTTTCAACGATTTCACCCGATTTCCCTTTCCAGATACCTTTATATCTATCGTCGCATCGCGATAGCGGAAATCCGACAAAGAAAGCCAGCCGTTCACCATATCGGGTACAACAGGATTAAATGCGATTCCTCGTTCCGTCAAATTCATGCCGAACAAAACTCTATACACCAAACTGATATAGGAAGAAACTGACCACAGTTGCCTATCCGAGTTCAAAGCTGTACCCCGATCATATCCGGTGTCGTAAGTCATATTCTCCTTATGTGTCAGGAAAAGAGCCGAAGCTCTCGTTAAAGAAGCCGCCATGTGTTCCACTGCCGATATATTGCCCACCTGACGAGCCGCATACATATACGGTGTTTGCCAAACCGGCCAAACACTTTTATTGTGGTATGCAAAATCGTCGGGAATAGAAGGATAAAGAACAGCAGCCCCGTATGGATATAGCGGGAAATTACCGACCATACGGCGAATTTGCTCATCGGTGCTCGCTCCCAAAACAGCACACAGTCCGTTCGACATGACACCGACCCGTTCCGAAGCCTTATACCCCGAAATTTCGGGATACAAGTAACACTCGTATAAACCTTTGTCTTCGTTCCAGAAATGTTTGTTTATCGAATCCTTCAACACATTCCTGAAACTTTCCCAATATGTTTTCTCACTTTCTGGTTTACCGAGTATGCCGGCCGTCTTCGACAAAAACTCATACATGAACATGTGCAGCGCATTTGTTCCACAAGAAAACGAACTGCCTATCGTCACATTGGTAAACCAATTCGGATAAGTATGGGTACGCCAGTCCATCGAACAAGTCTCCCCTTTGAACAGCCCTATGCGTTTATCGAATGCTACATGAATGTCCTTTCGAGCCGTATAACTCAAACCTTCATAAGCACCTTCGAGCCACGAACTATCTCCTGTGTACAGATAGTACTCCCAAGCAGCGAGTGCCCACACCACACGGTCGGTCGATATAGGCCATGAACCTCCGCTACCGGTGTCCTGCAAGGCCTCGCGAGGATTACGAAGAGTCTGCTTATCGAGAGTTTTCCGAGACACTTCCGGCATAATCCATGCATAGCTGAACCATATACTGTACACGGCATCACGAGTCCATGTATCGGGCCAAAGAGCGCCGGCCCTAAATGTGCTGTCGCTGCGCACATCCATCAACATCTCTTCCAATGCCATATTGTACAGAGCCTCTATCAACAAATTGTTTTCAGTGGAAAATTTCGGAAAAGACGAAATATCCTGAGATAATTTCCATACTTTCTCTCCGTGATAATCGGAGTGTATCTCGGTTGGAGAAATAGCCTTAGCCGTTCGTATTCCCAAAAAAGAAGCATCCGTAACTCCATCGGGAGTAAAAGAATAAGACAAAGGCGTACCCTCTTCTCTCACCCAAGTCCAATGGGCAGAAAAATCGGTATTTCTGTTTGCGTTATCCTGCATGCAAAGTGTACCATCTTTTTCCAAATGCAAATTCGACTCGGCCGAACGATTCGAAATTGTGTACCAGCCGCTATTAGTTTGAGTAACAAAATCGAAATTTCCGTAGTACCATTCGGCAGACTCGGTAACCGGTTGATCGACCACAGAACAAACGACCTGCCCATTATCGAGAGACAAATATCTACCGCTCTTCTTATTTACGATACAAACATGATCGCCCTCGGCAGCCGCTATTTTCCACAAAGACTTATCGCCTTGCTTTTCACGGCTGAATTTACATTCGCCGTCGTCTTCATACAAATATTCTCCCGTCGCCCTATTTTGAAGTGCCCAAAAAGAATACACCTTCTCATCTTTTTGGTTACACGAAGAAAAGATACTCCCGGCAATAAGAAACAGAAATATATATTTCAAATAGATTTTCATACAGACTCAATTCACTTATTGAACGATTAATTTAGACGAAGAAACGGCACCTTCACTTTCGCAACAAACAAAATATGTTCCCTGAGCCCAACCATCGACCGAAACGACAACCGTCGACATGCTACCGTCGGTATCGATTTCCTTAACAAGTTGTCCCATCATACCGTATATTTTCACTTTCGTCACATCGTTACCTTTCACGGTAAAAGAATCCCCAGCCCGTACTAAGGTAGGATATACACTGACATTTGCCACGGCATGCTCCGATTCGATGCCGGTCGTTCCTTTACTCTTTACAGCACATACACAAGTAGGATTTATACCCGAAGGCATAAGTACAACCTTATCGAAAGTACCTCGACCATTATCGCTGCTATATCCGTTATTTGCAGTTTTCGTCGCACTATGGAGATTAAAACTAACTTCCTCGTCATCGACAGAACACAACCCCATATCGGCATACCCGTCACCGTCCACGTCGCACAACACAGGTATATCGTACGATGTACCGAAAGTCACCTGCACATCTTTTGAGACAAAATCGGGAGTCTTATATTCCGTATCTGACGGAGTAAAAGAGCATAACCAAGAACCCTTATCATAGCACACTATATCGTCCTGCCCGTCTCCATTCATATCTCCGGCAACCAATAAGTCTTTATCGCTAATTCCGAACTGTTGGTTTACATCAGGAGCCATCGCTTGGAACGTAATCAGCCACCAA
>OJOX01000835.1_pt1 | contig 10110 bp, 8 predicted proteins | sample 1598301 | NCBI WGS metagenome assembly OJOX01 (sample SAMN03922480, study PRJEB24848) | human gut metagenome | isolation source: stool sample | host: Homo sapiens | place: Germany | collected 2011-05 | reverse complement strand
GAGTAGGTCTCGGTGTCGAAACGCGCCACGACGCCCTGCCCGAGCAGCGTGCGGTAGTCGCGGATGAGTCCCACCAGCACGCGGCGGTGCTCTTCGACCGACGAGAAGTGGCTCTTGTTGTACTGGCGGATCGACGCTGCCAGCGGGAACAGTCCCCGCGAGTAGAGCCATTTCGAGAGGTGGTTCTGCGACGTGTGGTATTCGAAGGCCCGGTCGGGGATCGTGGCGATCATCTGCTGCATCTGCGTCAGGTCTTTCGCGCGGCCGATCTCGGTCCCCGTGTCGGGGTCCTTGAAGACGAAGTCCCCGAAGGCGAATTCCACGGCGATGTAGTCGTGCAGCTGCGAGAGCAGCGTCTTGGAATTCTTGGCGATGAATCCCGCGCCCAGCTCCGCGGCCTGCTTGCCGAAGGCCACCTGCGACGACTGCAACAGTACGGGCATCAGCGGATTGTCTTCGCGGATGCGGCGGCAGAGGTCGATGCCGGCGTCGAGTTTCTCGCTCTCGGGCGGGTCGTTGCGGCGGAGCACGAACCCCACGTCGGAGATCACGCCCAGCAGGTTTTTCTTGTAACGTTCGTACAGTTCCACGGCCTCCTCGTAACAGCGTGCCAGCAGGATTTTCGGGCGTGCGCGTTTGCGCAGCACCTGCTGCTGCTCGTTGAAGGCGTCCTTCAGGAATTCGGTGTTTTGGAGCAGCAGCAGTTTGTAGATCTCGGGTAAATAGGTGGAATAGAAGCGGATCGAGTCCTCGACCAGAAGGATGGCCTGCACGCCTCCTTCGCGGATGTCTTCGTCGGCGTTCATCTTGTCCTCGATCAGCTTGATGATGGCGATGATCAGTTCCGTGTTGCCGTGCCACGAGAAGATGTAGTCCAGTCCCGAGCGGTCCTGCTCCTCGATGCGGCGGTAAATATCCTTCGAAAAGGAGGTCAGCAGCGCCACGGGGGTATTGGGATGCCGCTCCTTGACGATCTTGGCGAACGAAAAGACGTCGGGTTCGCCGACGTTGTACATCGTGAGGATGAAATCGAACGAATCGTCCCGGGCCAGCGCCTCCAGCGCCTCGGCCGTCGAGCTGACGCGCGTCAGCGACGGCGGGTTCGACATGTTGAGGTCGATGTACTCCTGGTTGATCTGCGACTCGATGTGCCCGTCCTCCTCCAGAATGTACCCGTCGTAGCTGCAGCATACGAGCAGGATTTTGTGAATCCGGTATTTCATGAAGCGGTAGGGGAGTTTGCTCCCGTCGGGCATGTATTGTTCCAGGCTTTTGTTCATTCGGATGCTAAATTTGTTCTACCAACAAAAATAAGGAAAAAATTGTTACCTTTGAAATCGGAAACGCTGAAAATAACCGCAAGACAAGATGAGCAAGGAGAAATATACCCTGCAGGAGGTGACCACCCCCGCCCTGGAACGCGAGTGGCTGGTCTTCCCCGAAAAGATTTACAAAGGCAACCGCAACTGGGTCCGTCCGCTGGACGTGGACGTCCTCAAGGTTTTCGACCCTTCGAAAAACGAGCTTTTCGCCGACGGCGAGGCCATCCGCTGGATGGTGCGCGACACCCGGGGCGAAGTCGTGGGGCGCATCGCCGCCTTCTACAACCGCGAGAAGGCCGCCATCGAGGAGCAGCCCACGGGCGGCTGCGGCTTTTTCGAGTCGGTCGACGACCAGCAGGTCGCCGACATGCTGTTCGAAGCCTCGCGCATGTGGCTGGCCAGCCGCGGCATGGAGGCGATGGACGGTCCGATCAACTTCGGACAGCGCCGCGATTGGTGGGGGCTGCTGGTCGAGGGCTACGAGTTTCAGCCGCTCTATATGAATCCCTACAATCCCCCTTATTATAAGGAATTGTTCGAAAACTACGGGTTTCAGAACTATTTTAACCAGCACAGTTTCATCTGGCGCGTCAACGATTCGGAGGCCAACAAGCAGATCTTCGCTCGCGCCGAACGGCTCTATACGGTCCCGGGTTACCGTGTCGAGAACATCGACATGAAGAACCTGGAGGAGGCGGCCGAGAGTTTCCGCGTTATCTACAACAAAGCGTGGTCGCTCTTCTCTGGCGTGAGGCCCATGACGCAGGAGGAGGCGCTGGAGATGGTCCACGAGATGAAACCGATCATCGATCCCAATATCATCTTCTTCGCCTATTTCAACGACGAGCCGATCGGCTTCTTCATCACCGTCCCCGACCTGAACCGCCTGATCGGCAAGTTCCACGGTAAGTTCGGGCTGTGGCAGAAACTGCGCCTGATGTGGGACCTGAAGGTTCGCAAGTCGTGTGACAGGATCTTCGCCATCATCTTCGGCATCGCTCCCGAATTTCACGGCAAGGGCGTCGAGTCGGCCATCATGGTCAAGTACTGGCAGTTCCTCGAGCGGACCAAAAATCCCTACAAATCGATGGAACTGGCGTGGATCGGCGACTTCAACCCCGTGATGAACCGCATGATCGAAACCTACGTCTGCGCCACGCGCCACAAGGTCCACACCACCTACCGTTACCTGTTCGACCGGACGAAGGAGTTCCACCGCTGTCCGCGCCTGGGGGTCAAGCGCCGTTCGGAATGACATGAAGCCTGCATCAAACACACGTTATATATGAAAACCACCGTATTCACCAAGTATCACATCGCCGCAGGGGCCAGGATGGCCGAATTTGCGGGTTATAACATGCCCATCGAATTCACGGGCATCACCGACGAGCACATGGCCGTGCGCAACGGCGCCGGGGTCTTCGACGTGAGCCACATGGGCGAAATCTGGGTCAAGGGTCCCCGGGCGCTCGACCTGCTGCAACGCATCACGACCAACGACGTCTCGAAGCTCTTCGACGGCAAGGTGCAGTACACCTGCATGCCCAACGGCCGCGGGGGCATCGTCGACGACATTCTGGTTTACCGCATCGACGCCGAAACCTACATGCTCTGCGTCAATGCCGCCAATATCGACAAGGACTGGAAGCATATCTGCGCCGAGGGCAAGGCCTTCGGCATGGAGGCGGGCCACGGCAGGGAACTTTACAACGCTTCGGACGAAATCTGCCAGCTGGCCGTGCAGGGTCCGCTGGCCATGAAGATCGTGCAGAAAATGTGCGCCGAGCCGGTGGAAGGGATGGAGTATTATACCTTTAAGAAGATGCCCGTCGCCGGGTGCGACGCCATCCTTTCGATCACGGGTTACACCGGGTCGGGCGGCTGCGAGATCTACGTCGCCAACGAAGACGGCGATAAACTCTGGAAGGCCCTCTGGGAGGCCGGCGAGGAGTTCGGGCTGAAAAACATCGGCCTCGGGGCGCGCGACACCCTGCGTCTGGAGAAGGGCTTTTGCCTCTACGGCAACGACATCGACGACACCACGTCGCCGCTCGAAGCCGGGCTGGGGTGGATCACGAAATTCGCCGAGGGCAAGGATTTCATCGACCGCGCCGCGATGGAACGCCTCAAAGCCGAGGGCGTGGGGCGCAAGCTGGTGGGGTTGAAAATGGTCGAGCGGGGCATTCCGCGCCACGGCTACGCGATCGCCGCGCCGGACGGAACCGGGATCGGTCACGTCACTTCGGGAACCATGTCTCCCTGCCTGAAAGTCGGCGTGGCGCTGGGATACGTCGAGGCGGCCTATGCCAAACCGGGCACGGAAATCGCTGTGATCATCCGCGAGAAGCCCGTGAAGGCCGAAGTGGTGAAAATTCCGTTCGTATAAACCGTAACCGATTTACTCTATGAAAGCGAAATATCTCGGGCTGGACCTTTCCAGCCCCGTCGTAGTCAGCAGTTCGCCCTATACCGCGTCGATCCGCAATGTCGAGCAGTGTGTCCGCAACGGCGCGGGCGCCGTGGTGCTGAAGTCTATTTTCGAGGAGCAGATTTACCGTCAGGCCGCCTCGCTCGACCGTATGGAAGGTTACGGAGATGCCAGGGAATACCTCGAACGCTATCTGGGCGAAGCCTATAAGGCGGAGTTGCTGGAGTTGGTTTCCGATGCCGCCAAGACGGGCATTCCCGTCATCGGCAGCATCAACTGCGCCGGCGCGGGCGACGTGTGGATCGAATATGCCGCGGCCATGCAGCAGGCCGGCGCTTCGGCGCTGGAGCTGAACATCTTCCTGCTTCCGACAGATCGCCGGGCCTCGGCGCAGGAAATAGAGAGCCACTATGCCGACATCGTGCGCAAGGTTGCCGCCGAGGTGAAGATTCCCGTGTCGGTGAAGCTGCCGATGCGCCTTACGAACGTGCTGTCGGTCGGCGACGCGCTGCTGGGCCGCGGTGCCGGCGGACTGGTGCTCTACAACCGTTTCTTCGAGCCGGACATCGACATCGAGAAGATGTGCCTGGTGAACGGCGATCCGTTCAGCGAGCCGAGCGAACTGCGCAATGTCCTGCGCAGCACGGCGCTGTGCGCCCATGCGCTTCCGCAGTTGGACATTGCCGTTTCGACCGGTGTCCACGACGGGGCCGCCGCGGTCAAGTCGCTGCTTTGCGGAGCGGCGGCGGTGCAGGTCTGCACGGCGATCCACAGATACGGCTACGAGGTAATCGGGGAGATGAACCGGTTCATCGACGCGTGGGCCTCCCGCCAGGGCTTCGAGTCGCTCGACGAGTTCCGCGGACGCATGGACTACGGCTCCTCGGAGGGCGATTTCTACCAGCGCGTACAGTATATGAAATATTTCCCGCACGATGCCGAGTAGACTTTGCATCGCTTCGAGCGCAAATCCCGGATGCCTTTTGCTGGCGTCCGGGATTTTTTGCGGAGCGGGACGGGGTTGGTCCGGTGCCGGAGATTTTTTTGCGGGGCTGTTGTGCGGTGCGATGTCTGCAAACGGTTGTCTTGTCCGGCGTTGCGGGATTTATTTCGCGGTCTGCGTGTCGAACGTGGCGTCGAACATCTCCCGCAGCCGCTGCGGGTCGCGGATCACGCCGCGCAGTTCTTCGAGCCGCCGGGCATTCTCCGATTCTGCGATCCAGAGCCGAAGGTAACCGCCTTCGGCGTATTTCTTCTGCAAATGTGCGAGACAGCGGGCATACTGCCCATCGCGGTCCAGTTCCGGGTAGTGCGCCAGTCCGTACTGGACGGTGCGGCGGATGATCGTCTCGGGGTCGATCACCCGGTCGGCTTCGGCCACGATTCGGCCGTAAACGGTGCGGGGTTCGTGGTCCGACGAGGCGCGGTGGTCCTCCACGGCGTCGCGCATCACCGCGATCTGCTCTTCGGTGAACCAGCGGCGCAACTCGGCGTCGGCCGCGAGGATGCGTCCGGCGTCGATGTGATGTCGTTCGCGACCGTTCACGAGACCTGTGTCGTGATAGGCGGCGACGGTGTAAACCATGTCGGGGTCGGCGTCGTAATGTGCGGCCAGTTCAAGGCTCTGCGCGATGACCGTCCGGACGTGGTCCGTGCGGTGCGCGGCGTCGAAATGTTCGTAGCGGGGAATGATCTCCCGTTCGATGTATTGTTCGAGTTCCGAGTTCATGGTTGCAAGGTACGAAAAAAATCCCTCCTTGTCAAAGGAGGGATTTGGGGAGGATTGTCAGCGAACCGGATGGCGTACCCGGGTCACATCGTTTATTTCGCGTATGAAACGGCGCGGGTCTCGCGGGTGACGGTGATCTTACCTGACCCGGTAAAAAAAGTCCCTCCTTATCAAGAGGGATTTAGGGAGGATTGTCAGCGAACCGGATGGCGTACCCGGGTCACATCGCTTATTTCGCGTATGAAACGGCGCGGGTCTCGCGGATGACGGTGATCTTCACCTGACCCGGGTACGTCATTTCGTCCTGGATCTTCTTGGCGATGTCGTGCGAAAGTCCCTCCGACTCCTGGTCCGAGAGTTTGTCGGCTCCGACGATCACGCGCAGTTCGCGTCCGGCCTGAATGGCGTAGGTCTTCATCACGCCGGGGTACGAGAGGGCGATGTCCTCCATCTCCTTCAGACGCTTGATGTAACTCTCCACCACTTCGCGGCGCGCTCCGGGACGTGCGCCCGAAATGGCGTCGCAGACCTGGATGATCGGGGCGATGAGCGAGGTCATCTCCACCTCGTCGTGGTGGGCGCCGATGGCGTTGCAGACCTCGGGCTTCTCCTTGAACTTCTCGGCGAGTTTCATGCCGATGATTGCGTGCGGCAGTTCCGGTTCGTCGTCGGGCACCTTGCCGATGTCGTGCAGCAGACCGGCCCGCCGGGCGAGCTTCGGATTGAGACCGAGTTCGGCGGCCATGATACCGCAAAGGTTGGCCGTTTCGCGGGAGTGCTGCAAAAGGTTCTGTCCGTAGGACGAGCGGTATTTCATCTTGCCTATCAAGCGAATGAGTTCCGGATGCAGGCCATGGATGCCGAGGTCGATGGTGGTCCGTTTGCCCACCTCGACTATCTCTTCCTCTATCTGTTTCTGAACTTTGGCCACGACCTCTTCGATGCGGGCCGGATGAATACGACCGTCGGTAACGAGCTGGTGTAGCGCGAGCCGCGCTATCTCCCTGCGTACCGGGTCGAAACCGGAAAGAATAATCGCTTCCGGGGTATCGTCCACGATGATTTCGATTCCGGTCGCCGCTTCGAGAGCCCGGATATTGCGTCCCTCGCGCCCGATGATACGCCCTTTCACCTCGTCGCTCTCGATGTTGAACACCGTCACCGAATTCTCAATCGCCGTCTCGGTCGCCACCCGCTGGATGGTCTGCACGACAATCCGTTTCGCCTCCTTGTTGGCGCTCATCTTCGCCTCCTCGACGGTCTCGTTGATATAGGCCATGGCAGCTGTCTTCGCTTCGGAGCGCATATTCTCCATCAGGATATTCTTAGCCTCCTCACTGCTCATGCCGCTTATCTGCTCCAACCGGACATTCTGTTCCTTTATCATCCGGTCGGCCTCCTCCTTCCGCCGTTCCAGCACGGCAATGTGGCTCTCCATCTGCTCTTTGAGCTTGTCGTTCTCGCGCATCCGGCGTTCGAGTTCCTGCTGCTGCTGCCCCAGACTGCTCTCCTGCTGCTTGATACCCTGTTCGCGCTGATTGAGCTTCTGGTTGCGCTCATTCACCGCACGGTCGTGGTCGCTCTTGAGCTGAATGAACTTCTCCTTGGCCTGAAGTATCTTCTCCTTCTTGATGACCTCTCCTTCGGCCTCCGCCTCTTTGAGAATAGCCTCCCGTTTCTTTTTCAGGCTCTTCTTGAATATGACGTTCGTTACCAGAATGTAGACGCCTATGGCAGCCACCGCACTGATAACGCAGGCAAGTATTGTTGCTAACATGATTATATATATTTAAATAGGTTGAGTAATAAATAATTATTATGTCAAATCAACTTTCCGTCCGCATATGGACACAAAAAAAACCCGCACAGAATCCAAGTTTCGTTTGACGAAGCTCCTGTATCGTCATGTATGGGGCCTCCGATAAAAATCGCAAACGTCCAACGGCACCGTACCGCCCGCGAGCGGCAGAGGATGCACCTCCGAAGAGGTTAAGGCCTGTTTTTGAAAACTCGAGTTAAACCCCAAATAGTTTAAATGTTAAGTTTCGCAAAGCTAAATGGAATCCATGCGGGATAATTCCTTCTATGTAAAGAACCTGTCTGTATCGTGTAAGGCCCGCGTACCCCGCGTACCTGCATTATTACATGCAAATACGGTACCACACGGCTACCTGAGCCTGTTGAGATGTTCGTCCAGTCTGCGGTTCAACGCATCGAGCTCATCTATGTCCCGTCCGAGGCTGCGGCTCGCTTCGAGCTCCACGACCTTGACGGCAAGCTGTAACGCCACTACTGCGAGGTAATCCTCCCGGTCGGCCATATACTGCGACTCGACCGCGGCTGTCAGGCGATTGACCTCTTTCTCCGCCCGCCTGAATATCTCTTCCTTTTCGCGTTCTATGCCGAGTGCGTAGCTCTTGCCGGCTACATTCAATCTGATATTGAATTTCTGCATAAAACGTGCTCCTTGTCCCTACCTGTTCATCAGCGCAATGCAACGGTCAATCTCCCGCATAAGCCGATTGATACGCGCCTGCGCACGCTTGCTGTCCGTTCCGCCCGTCAGGCCCTCCTTCAGTTCGAGGACACCGATGCGCCTTTCAAGCTCCGCCACGGTCTGTTTCAGTTCCCTGTTCTCCGCCGCCAGACGTTCCCTGCGAAGTGCGAGCTCCCTGTTTTCGGCAAAGAGCCTGTCATTCTCCTCCATCAGGCGCCCCACCTTACCGGCAAGGGACTCTACAACGGCATTTCTGGCCATTTCTACAACATTTGGCGATAATCCGGCAACAACCACGGTTTACAGCACTTCAAAGTTAAACAAATCTTCGCAATCTCCAAAATCATTTTGCAGCCCTCACGCGAGTCTGCCGTAAAGGTCGTACTCCTCGCATGCCGTGACGACCACCTCCCGGAACTCTCCGGGGAGGAGCCGGCCTTCGGCAACCGGTATCAGTATCTCCTGGTCTACCTCCGGCGAATCGTATTCCGAACGGGCCACATAGTAATCGCCTTCCCGGCGGTCCACCACCACCCGGAGCTTCCTGCCTATCCTTGCAACGTTCGCCTCGTGCGAAATGTTGCGCTGCAGCTCCATGATACGCTCCACCCGGGCCTGCTTAACCTCTTCGGGCACATCGTCGGCCATCTCCGCCGAAGGCGTTCCCTCCTCGGCCGAATAGGGAAACACGCCGAGACGTTCGAACCGCTGGCGCTCCACGAAATCCGTGAGCTCCGCAAAATCTTCCTCGCTCTCACCCGGAAATCCCACGAGCAGCGTCGTCCGGATAGCAATGCCGGGCACCTCCCGTCGCAGCCGGGCGATGAGCTCCTCTGTGCCCCGTTTCGTGATGCCGCGCCGCATGGCCGAAAGCTGCCGGTCTGCGATATGCTGGAGCGGTATATCAATGTAACGGCATATCTTCGGCTCCTCCCGCATGGCGGCAAGCACATCGTCGGGGAAACCGGTCGGATAGGTATAGTGAAGTCTTACCCACTCCACGCCGGGTATGGCGGCCAAACGACGCAACAAACGGCCCAGACGGCGTTCTCCGTAAAGGTCCACACCGTAGTAGGTGGTATCCTGCGCCACCACTATCAGCTCCTTTACCCCGCGGCGCACCAATCTCCCGGCCTCTTCGAGCACCTGCTCCTCCGGAACGGATACATGGGGTCCGCGGATAAGAGGAATGGCACAATAGGCGCACCGCCAATTGCACCCTTCCGAAATTTTCAGGTAGGCGTAGTGTCCTGGCGTCGTCAGCATCCGTTCCGTCGCAGGCGCCCCCCCTTCGCTGCCGGTCAAGGCCCGCACTACGCCGGAAAAGTCGCGTGCTCCGAAATAGGCGTCCACTTCGGGAATCTCGCGCCGCAGCTCCTCGGCATACCGCTCGCTCAGGCAGCCTATCACGAAAAGCCGGTCAATCGCTCCCTCCTCCTTGGCCCTCACGAAACCGAGAATGGTATTGATGGACTCCTCCTTGGCATCGCCTATGAACCCGCATGTATTGACCACCACCGTCCGTGCCTCCGTCCCGTTGGAATCGAATACCACGTCATATTCCGCTGCAGCCAACTGCGCCATAACATGCTCGGAGTCCACCACGTTTTTGGAACAGCCGAGCGTAACGACATTTATCTTTTTTCCCTTTACTTTTCCCATCATCCAATCCTGATTCCGGATATCCGAAACGTTCCTCCGCGGCTACCGTCGGCCAACCACGGCCCGCCCTTTCGGCCGACAGGCGGAACGACAAATCTCCTTCTCTCCTCTATTCGCCGAACAGGGCGTTCACGAACTCCTGCCGGTCGAAAATCTTCAACTGGTCGATACCCTCCCCGATACCGATGTAGCGCACCGGAATCCTGAACTGGTCGCTGATGCCGATGATGACACCCCCCTTGGCCGTACCGTCGAGCTTCGTAACGGCGAGGGAGGTGACCTGCGTAGCATCGGTGAACTGCCGCGCCTGCTCGAAGGCATTCTGCCCCGTACTGCCGTCCAGCACGAGCATCACCTCGTGCGGAGCATCGGGGATAACCTTGGCCATCACGTTGCGTATCTTCGTCAGTTCATTCATCAGGCCGACCTTGTTGTGCAGCCGGCCGGCCGTATCTATCAATACGACATCCGC
>OJOX01000826.1_pt1 | contig 10235 bp, 10 predicted proteins | sample 1598301 | NCBI WGS metagenome assembly OJOX01 (sample SAMN03922480, study PRJEB24848) | human gut metagenome | isolation source: stool sample | host: Homo sapiens | place: Germany | collected 2011-05 | reverse complement strand
TGGATATGTTTGATGAAGGCGATTAAATAAGAGTAATTGTCAAAAACCAATATCAAAATGAGCAGATAGGGCAGACCTTATTTTCCAGATGAGGGCTGCCCTATCTGTTTGCCAAGAGCAACATGAATTTTAGAATTATGAAGAAAATAGAGATACGTTTTGAATGGTGAACACAAATAGCGCAGCAAAGCACACGGACAAATATAGCAACATGAACTTTAGAAATGCGATATGAAGAAGGAGTACGGTAAAAAGAAAATACAGGCTTGATTATCTGACGAAAGCGGTTGACAAAAAGATTGAACATGATATAATAAAACTACAAACAGCAACATGAACTTTAGAATCTAACGACACATACCATTATATCTTACGGGGGATATTTTAGATGGCAACGACGATTACAGTAGCAATTGAGAAGGGCGGCTGCGGAAAGACGACCACGGTACTAAATTTGGCTGATTTGGCTGGTAATGAGGCAAGAGTACTGTGCATTGATACAGACCCGCAGGGTAATTTGACCTATAGTCTGGAAGGCACACGCATAACAGATGAAGAATTTACAGGACACGCCCTGTACGATCTTTATAATGACTTTGAGAAAGTTCATGCCGGTGAAAAATCTGTGCGGGACTATGTCGTTGAAACAAACTTAGATAATGTGGATTTGATTCCGGCAAGTCTGGAAACACCAAAAATCAATACAAAAGCAAAAGAACTGATTGATGCAATGAAACAAGGTAAAATGGATGGCGTGGAGAACCTGGAATACGAAACGCAAATCCTTAAATATTTCGTAAGCCTTGTGCAGGATGATTACGATTACATATTTATCGATACGCAGCCTAGCAGGGATAGTTTGCTGGTTACCAGCTCGCTGCTGGCCGCGGATTACATTTTGATACCTGCCAAAAGTGGCAGCTACGCGGTGGATTCGGCGTTCCGCACCTATACATACTGTAACCAGCTGCGGGAGCAGGGGATTGCGGCACAAAAAGGTGTTGGCCTGATTCAGACAATGGTTCAACAGAGTCAGGCATTCAATATTACGAGGGAAAATTATCTTCGCGTTTTAGGCAATGCGGTTTTCCGTGCGCAGATTCGTTTTGGTAAAGCGGTCGAAGCAAGCGAAATGGCCGGTATGCCGGTTGTCGAATATGCAAAGACCCAGCCCACCGCAAAGTCTTATGTTGCTGCGTGGAAAGAATTGAAGCAAATCTTGGCGGAAAGCGAGGGAAAGTAAAATGGCTATGAAAACGGCTCCCAAAAGAAAACTCGTGTCTATGGATGCCCCCTCGCGAGAAGCTGTGCGAAAAGGAAACGACAATGATGCTGCAGGAAAGACCGGCTTGCTGGAAAATGGTGTTGATTCCAAAATTATGGACATCTGCATTGATGATATCCGCTTGAACCCCGATAATGCAATCTTTGTTGAAAATGACACGGAAGAGGATATTAACAACCTGGCCTATGATATTGAAAAGAATGGCTTGCTGCACAATCTCGTGGTCTTTGAAGTAATGGAAAAAAATGCCGAGGGCAGGGGAGAAAAGCGAGCCTATATGCTCCTTTCCGGCGAACGCAGATATAAGGCCATCAAGAAGCTGTATGAAAGAGGAAAGTTTACCTATAAAACAATTAAGGGCTGCCGTGTTATCACAACGCGGATGAATGAAACTCAGAAAAAAGCTCTTCTTTACAGTGCCAATCTGCAAGTGCGTGGAGGTTTTTCCGACGAAAGCATCCGCCGAAAAGTAGTAGGGGAGTTTGTTAAATGTTTACAGCAAGCACCCTATAATATGACGGAGGCAGAAGCTAAGCGTTTTACGAAAGAAATTGCGCCCGATAAAACCAAGACCTTGAATAAAGATCTGCGCATCGAAAACGATTTAAATAGAGATTTACTCAAAATGCTTGACCAGAGGCTGCTGGGGCGCAGTGAATGCGAAATTTATGTTCGCTTTACACCAGAGCAACAGCAGAAAATTGCGGAACAGTATAAAGAGTTGTTGACAATCGACTGCCATGGTGAGGAAAGAGCCAATACGCCGAAATCGCACTTGGAAGAAAAACGCGATGACATCCATAATGCCTTCCTAGAAGATTTGAAAGATTCGCTTCTGGAAAAATATATGCGTGATACGGATGCAAAAATTGATGCGGCCTGCGCAAAGTTTGAAAAAGGCTATGCAGAGCTGTTGGCTATGAGCGAAGCCTATGAGGCGGCCTTAATCTCCGGCAATGAGGCTGTTGCCGAGATAAAAAAAGAGGAAACTCTGAAACGGAAAGAAACCAACGCAAGTGCAGAAGGAAAGACTTTTGTACAGAAGAATGTGAAAGCAGTAGCGGAAAAAATCGGCCGCAAAATCGAAAGCCGCAGCTACCAAAAGGGGCTGAAAGATATGACGCGAGAGGCTCGTCTGCAGGATATTGAAGCGCTGGATGATCTGATTGAAAAAGCAACCAGACTGCGCCAGATGATTGAAGAACAGCATTAAGAGCGGTAAAAACCAAGTATTATGAAAGATGAAAAAGTAAAAATCAATATGCGGGTGGGCCAACGCTTGCGGGAGGTCTTGGAAGGCCGCGCGGCTGTGGAAGATATTCGTGTCGGAACCCTTACCAACCGCTTGCTTCAAGAGGAATTAGGCAAAGTTCTTGCAGTAGGCGCAGAACATTGTGTGGTAGCGGGCGAGGATGAATACGAACAGCACTGTGAGGAGATAGCCAAAAATCGGGATCAATATTATATTTTTCCTTCCGATGCTGCAGTTGATGATAATATGTCCACCAAAGAGGACAACACCGTGTTCCCGCAAATCTCGCTCTACTTTACGAAGGAGCAGCACGAAGTGATGAACGAGATCGTGCTGCGGCGGGGTGCATGGAAAACCGTGCAAAATGGTCGTGTAAAGTCATATCGGTATGTTATTGTAGGGATGCTGCTCAATAATCCTGCGTGCCGCAAGCTGGGTGCAGCAGGGAAGTAGCCATAAAGAAGATTCTTTCGCGCAAAAAAGCCGGGTGAAATAACCCGGCTTTTTTGTAAAAGTAAACCGAAACGTAATATATACAAATAAAAATACATATTGTATATGATGTGGCGCAAATTTGGTACTTATTTACAGCAAAAACTTCCGTTTTATAAAGTCGCTGCGCTTAAAGTCGCTGCGCTATCGCAGTAGAGATATTTTCGCTGATGGCAGGAATCGGTATAGCGTCCATGTCGCTGGTACCTGTAAAATAGTCCTTCAGCGCTTCTACGGTGCTGTCGCCGGTAATGCTGCCGCCGGTTTGCCCACTGATAGAACTTGCCGCGCTTTGCTGCACATGGCAGCTTACCATGCCTGAAAGCCCGCTTGCAAAGATATTGCCGGGCGTGGTTTTCGTATTAGTAGTGGCAGCGGCGGCTTTTGCAACGCCCAGCCCCATAAAGGCTTAGCCGATTTCAAAACCACGAAAAGCCAGCAGTACCTCGGACAGCATCGAGCCGGGCGAGCGTGAAACACCGATGCCCAGAGAGTGCAGGATACCGTCCAACTTTGTGACGACTTTCAGAAAGGCAATCGCGCACAGAAGCCACAGGAATAGATTGCCGGAGACTGCATCCTTACCTTGCGCGCCCACGGCCGCAGCAGTTTCATCCTTGATCAAGGCAAAGACAGCCACAGCTGGGCAGTACAAAAATACAAGATTAATAGCAGTTAATAGAGTAAACAGAGTTTTTTTCATGCAAAAAATTTCCTATAAGGATATCACAGCATATTTCGCTACCAAGGACGAGAAGAAGGAATGAGCCCCGGAGGTGTACACAGCTGCTTATGGCCTTTGCATAGAACTTGGTACAAATACGGCCGAAGTTCTACGCAAAATATAATCTTTGTAAGAAGAAGTTGACCGGTTCAGTTCAGTTCAACCCCGGCAAAAAGTAGGTGCGCAGTTTCTTCATGTTGGGTACGTCAAGGGGGGATTGGTTCACGTCCTGCATGACAAGAGAGCAGTGGTTCAGACGGTCTTTGGCGGTAAGCATCTGGCCGTGCAGTGCGGTCGGCCTCCGTCATGGAGGCAAAGGGACTACACCTGTCCGCCGCCGAGATCGCCGCGCAGGTAGGCTATGCAAACTAGAGCAAATTCGCAAAGGTGTTCCGTGAAAAAGACGGCGTAACGCCGCTAGAATACCGCCGCACCGTGCATCTGGGGGCTTTTCATTTGCCGCACGGTGCATTATAATAGGGCTGTAAAAGCAAAAATTTCAAGGAGTCCTGCAAATAAAAGTCAATAGGTTTCCATAAAAAATCGCAAAAAAATACTCGGCAGATAGCCGAGTAAAAATGCGTACAGCAAACAGAACTCCCTCAAAAAATGGAGGCAGCCAAATGACATAATGAACATTACAAATTAGCCTTCTTCGGTTTGAACTGCACTTTCAGCAGCGTTCAGACACTCCTTGACACGGGCATAGTAAATACGCAGGAACTTGTTCGCAGCAGCGGTAGTGCAAACGAAGAAAGGCTTTCCCTCGTCACGCTTTTTGGCGTAGAACTGGTAAACCGCCTCGTTTTCGGGTTTGCGTTTGACGTAAGTAGAAACCACTTGAAAGAGTGCTTTTCTCAATTGAGGTGATCCACGCTTGGAAGTTGCCACACTGGAAAGCTGCATCTTGCCGGAGCCAACAACGCCGGGGTCTACGCCTGCAAAGGCCACAATAGAACTGCGGTGTGGGAAACGGCGAATATCACCTAATTCAGCCATGAGATGCGGCCCAGTGGACTTCCCAACGCCATACATGGCCATAACGGTCTCGTACTCCGGCAGCTGCTTGCAGAGATTCAGCATCTCGGCTTCCAGCTTGGACTGGTTTTCGCGCAGTGCAATAAGCTGGTCGGCGGCAACCGTAACCAGTAACTTGGCATTGTTGTCACGCGGCAGCGTGGTGTAAAGTCCGCAGCTGGCTGCGTAGAGAGCATCTGTCGCATCAGCACTAAAATGGTAGCCCTTTTTCTTGCACCATTTCTTGTATCGCTCTCCAAAAGCATCCGGTGACATACGGTTAATGCAGTCGCAATGCCAAAAGGTTCTGTAAAAATCTACCCACTTCAAATGTCCGTCTGCCTTTTCGGGGCTTGAGAACAGCTCGTTTACACCCGGAAAGGTCTTGTCAGACAAAGAAATAAGGTTGTTTGTGAGCATGACAATGTTCTTGCTATACAAGTCGCATTGACGTTCGCACAGCTTGAGTTGTTGTCTAATTGCTTCCGTAGGAGTATATTCCCGCAATGTAGACCAGTTGTCAAGCCCATATTTAGCAATTTTAAGAGCATCCTTCGGATCGGATTTTACCTTGCGCAGAGAGCCTGCTCCGCTTTGCTTAATAAGCAATGGGTTTAGGATGCTCACAAAGATTCCCTCACTGTGAAGCAGCGCTGCTACCGGCTCATGGTATCTGCCGGTTGCTTCCATTACGACGCGGGTATCTGGCTCCATGCAAAGAACATCCAACGCAAGGCGCGACAGTTCAATATCTGAATGCCTTACCTCATATGGCGCTGCAACAAGCTCCCCACCGGGCTTCATGGCAGCTACCATACTCTTACCCTTAGAAACATCGATTCCAACTACGGTCATTCGTTTTCCTCCCAATTTGAATTTGCAATGGCTTCCGCCTTTTACTTATTGCTTGTTCAATCTCCTGGGTAACACGAACGCACCGCTTTGCGGTGGAACTACCTGCGTAAATCGAATGCTGAGAATAAGAACGGCGGCTGACTGACTCCTTGACGGACGTGTGAGTCCAGGGATTATCGTGTCAGGCCACTACATTCTTATTCTACAGCTTAGGCAACAAGCTGGATAGCAACACGACTGGATGCCGTGAGGCTACCCACAAATATATTGTAGGAGGATTTATCATGGAATTTGCCGAGGTTGTAAAAAATCGTTATTCTTGCAAAAAGTACGATGGTAAGCAGATTTCGGCAGAACAGCTGGACGCTGTTCTGCAGGCGGGCCGCCTTGCGCCGACTGCTAAAAACCTGCAGGGCCAGCGTATTTACGTTGTGCAGTCCGCGGAAGGGCTGGCTAAGATTGACGAGCTGACTCCCTGCCGCTACGGTGCGCCCACGGTTTTGGTGGTTGCCTTTGACAAAAACAGCGTGTTTGTCTACCCGGGTGAGGAAGCCAATTCCGGTGTGGAGGATGCGTCCATCGTCGCCACCCACATGATGCTGGCCGCGACGAACACGGGCGTGGACAGCTGCTGGCTGAACTTTTTTGATGTCGCCAAAGCCTTTAATCTGCCGGAAAATGAGCAGGTCCTGATGCTGCTGGACCTCGGCTTTGCCGCAGAAGGCTTTGCCCCACTGCCCAACCACACCTCCCGCAAACCGCTGGAAGAGACGGTCAAGTACCTGTAATTTCGTGCACCTGCATTTCCACACATTTCACACCAAATTTTCCGCGTCTTTTCAGTTTCGTGCGGTACAATAACGGCAGGAAATGAGGTGCTGATACATGCGCGTACTGATTGTTGAGGATGAGCGCCTGCTGGCGAGCGGAAGTTATGGCGTTTTGAAATCGGCGTGATTTATAAACCGCGCACCAGTTTCCGCCCATTCATGAAGTACAGCACCAAGGCCACCGCCAGTGTGGCGGCTTCGCCGAGCGCCAGCGGCCACCAGACGATGGCGACATTCTCAGGGCCTGTGATGAGTTGCGACAATGCCCAGACCGGCGGCAGTACAAACAAAACCTGACGGCATACCGAGATAATCAGCGATTCTACGCCACGCCCCAGCGCTTGAAAAACACCTTGGAATGCAATACAAAGCCCGGCAAACAAAAATCCTAAAGACACCGTGCGCATACAGGACACGCACATTTCATGGGTCGTGCCAGAGAGTGAGAATAGCCCTGCCAGCGGCTGGGCGAACAGTTCCACACCAAGGCAGCCTAGCAGCATCAGCGCAGCGGTATACCCCAAGCCCCAGTGGATGCCCTGCTGTACGCGGGTGCGGCTGCGCATGCCAAAATTAAACGATACAATGGGCGTAATTGCATCGCGCACACCGAACGCCGCGAAAATGATAAGCTGCTGGATCTTGTAATACAGGCCGTACACGGTCACGGCGTTCTGGCCCACCTGCGGGATAGCGGCCAAAATCAAATTGAGCGCGTAGGTCATAACGGTCAGCAGCGCCTGGGAAATGATGGCGGGCAGACCGATGGCGTAAATGCGCAGGATGGCAGACCGCGATGGCCGCCAGTAACGGAAGCTGTTGGAGATTTCCTTATTAAAATGCAGGTGGAAGAGAAGCCCCAGTCCCATGGAGACGAGCTGGCCCAGCACTGTGGCCCACGCGGCACCGCGCACCCCCATGGCTGGCAGGCCGAATATGCCGTAAATCAAAACGGGATCTACCACGATATTGACGACTGCGCCGGTGATTTGGGCGATGGTGGAGTACAGCGATCGCCCAGTGGCCTGCAAGACTTTTTCGTACACCGAGAACATCACAATGCCCACAGGCACGCCGCAGCATATATGCAGATAGGCGATGGCGGATTCCAGAATATCCCGCCCGATGCTGCCGCCTGCGCTCTGGGAATATACATAGGGCCGCACGCCCACCGCCGCAAACAGCATGAACACGACCGTGATGCACAGCGCGATAAACTGCGCGTTGCCAACGGTGCGGTTGGCCTGTTCGCGGTCGCCCTGCCCCAGCAGCCGGGCCAGCAGGGCGTTTGTGCCGACGCCCGTACCGATGGATACCGCCACCATGAACAGTTGCACCGGGAACGCTAAGCTCAGCGCAGTCAGTGCAGCTTCGCCGCCGTCAGCCATGCGAGCCAGATAGGCAGAGTCCACAACATTGTACGCAGCCTGTAAGATCATAGAAAGTACGATAGGTGTGCCGATGCGCGCCATCAAGCGGGGAATCGGCTCCACCGCCATCGGGTTTTGAGATTGTTTTTCCATAGGTTCCTCCTAAAAAATACAAAAAAATAAACGAGCAGCGGAAACTGGATTTACGCAGTTACGCTACTCGTTTATTTTTATAATAGCAAATTTTTGGGAGGAATGCAAACATTTTTATACAGAAAAGTGGCAGTATGCAGGTGTCATTTTTACATAGCCGCCCGGTTTTGCAAATAACGTCGATACGGTCGTTATGGGGAAAACAAGCAGACAGGCATCACTTTTTCCGCGTGGCAATGTCCTGAAAGCAGAAATAGTCCGGTTGGTGGCGGGACTGGGTGTACTCAAACAGCAGACCGGCGGCGTTGAAAGTCTGGTTCACGACGACGGCCACGCAGCCATAGGTGCCCATGTCCAGCAGCTTTTCGTCGCGGGCGGTGGCGTGTTCCACCGTGATGCGGCGCTTGCTGGTGATAATCTGCATACCCAGTGTGTTCTCAATATATTCGTAGATAGAGTTTGCGGCAATTTCCGGTGTCAGGCCGGGGACAAACTCCTTTAAAAAGTAGTTGACGTCGAGAATCAGCGCTTTGCCGTCGAGATACCGCACGCGTTCAATACTCCATAGCTCATCCCCAACCGAGAAACCGCTCTTGGCGGCAAAGCGCTCATCGGCGATGACAGTCTCAAACTTCGTGACCTTCGTCACGGCGCGAAGGCGGTTGCGGCGGGCGGTTTCTTGAAACGTCTCGATGCCGCCGATGGTAAACGTCGTTTTGCCCACCGGCTGGTAGATGACCCGCACGCCGCGCCCCTGCATGGTCTGCACATAGCCGTCGGCTACCAGCTCCGCCAATGCGCGTCGAACTGTGTTGCGGGAGCAGGCGTATTCCTCTATTAAGGTATTCTCGCTGGGCAGCAGCGATTGATAGGGGTAATCCTGCGCCTCGATGCGTTTTTTGATGCTGTGATAAATGCCCTCATATTTTGCCTTTGGCATGGTGTGTACCTCGCAACTTGTTCAAACATTTACTTTAGTATACCGTCTTTTCGGCTAAATTTCAAGTGGGCAACTTGTGAGCAGTGCCGAAAATAGGCATTCTGCACTGCTTTTTTGCAAAAGCATATTGACTTGTATGAACAAGTCTGGTATTCTGTGGCTGTAAGCAGAACTTGTATGAACAAGTTCAAAGACGCCCGCTCTACCGGGCAAAAGGAGGAAACCATCATGGGTAAATACGAACAGGACGCGCGGCTGCTGCTTGAGTACGTCGGCGGCAAGGAGAACATTGCGGCGGTATCTCACTGCGTATCGCGCATGCGCTTTGTCCTCAACGATCCCGCCAAGGCGGACGTTGCCAAGATCGAGGCACTGAAATCCGCCAAGGGCACCTTCACGCAGGCAGGCCAGTTCCAAGTCATCATCGGCAACACGGTCAACGATTTCTACAATGATTTCATCGCGGTCTCCGGCATCGACGGTGTCTCCAAGGAGGCTGTCAAGAGCGCGGCCAAGCAGAACCAGAACGCCCTGCAAAAAGTTATGAGCGTGCTGGCCGAGATCTTCGCCCCGCTGATCCCTGCCATCATTACGGGCGGTCTGATTTTGGGCTTCCGCAACTGCATCGACAGCATCTATTTCTTCAATAACGGCACGCAGACCTTGTGCGATATCAGCCAGTTCTGGTCGGGCGTGGACAGCTTCCTCTGGCTGATCGGCGAGGCCGTTTTCCACATGCTGCCGGTCTGCATCTGCTGGTCCGTCACCAAAAAGATGGGCACGACCCAGAGTCTGGGCATCGTCCTCGGTCTGACGCTTGTTTCCGGCCAGCTGCTGAACGCCTACGCTGTCGCATCCACAGCAGCGGCAGATATCCCCAAGTGGGATTTCGGCTTCTTCACCATCAACATGATCGGCTATCAGGCACAGGTTATCCCCTGGTCCTGTCCGTCATCATCGCTCATACCATCCTTGGCCCCATCGGCTGGAAGATCGGCTCCGTCATCTCTGATGTTGTCTACGCTGGCATTTCCGGCTCCTTCCGCGTCATCTTTGGTGCTATCTTCGGCTTTGTCTACGCCCCGCTCGTCATCACCGGCCTGCACCACATGTCCAACGCCATTGATATGCAGCTGATTGCCGACTTCGGCGGCACGATGCTGTGGCCGATGATCGCGCTGTCCAACATTGCGCAGGGCTCCGCCGTCCTCGGTATGATCTATCTGCAGCGCAAGAACGCGGACGCTCAGGAGGTCAACGTGCCCGCCTGCATCTCCTGCTACCTCGGCGTTACCGAGCCCGCTATGTTCGGCGTCA
>OJOX01000824.1_pt1 | contig 10245 bp, 7 predicted proteins | sample 1598301 | NCBI WGS metagenome assembly OJOX01 (sample SAMN03922480, study PRJEB24848) | human gut metagenome | isolation source: stool sample | host: Homo sapiens | place: Germany | collected 2011-05 | reverse complement strand
TAAAATCGGCGTTGGATGGGAGCTGGCAGATACCCCTTCGGGCTTTGCCCTGACTGCCGCAGATGAAGACGGGAATCGTGTGACATTGTCATTCCCCTGTTCAAAAGAGCTGGCGCGTACTCCGCAACAGGAGCATCTGCGTACCCAGCTTGGTAAATTAGGTAACACCCCTTTTGAGGTCGTGGCTTTGGGAGGTATGGACGATACTTCTGTGAAGGCTGCTCCCGTTGTTGCGATCAACCTGTCGCATAACTGGTTCATACCGGCTTCGGTGATAGCAGATTGGCGTCGCCAAGTGACAGACAGGCTGATAGCGGCCCGCCGTATCACTTACCGTCGTGAACTGCATGTTTGGAAACCTACCCGGCATTGTTTCCCGATGAAGTCCCTGACATATTTGGGGAATGTGATGAATACATCCGCCCGTAGCTTTTATCTGGAGCATGGGGTTGTTTCCGTAGAACCGGCATACGAGAAGCAGGCCGTACCGGAAGCCGTACTGATGTTCTGTAAGCATTGCCTGCGTTATAGCATGGGCTGGTGTCCTACGCATCAAAAGGGACACTCTCCATACCGGGAACCTTATTACTTGGTCGGGACGGACGGTAAGCGTTTCCGCCTGACTTTTGACTGTAAGAACTGCCAAATGAAGGTGAGCGGAGAGTGAGACGGGAGGTTTGAAGCAGAAAGCATGAAGTATGGGATATAACGGACGAAGAGTATAAAACATAGGATATAACAAATAAGATGTGGGAGATGCATAAAGCAGAATTAAATAGGAGCAACCGTAAGCATAACGTTACTGTACGCAGTGTGTCCCGTACCTTATGCCTTATACTGCATCCGCTATATCTCCTGCTTTTACTTCTGCCTTGCCTTGCCTCTTGCCATTATCCCCGTCCCGACTTGGAAGACGGGGAGCTGGGGATGAGGACGCGCGATTCGTTGAGGTATCTGTACGAACGCCATTATACGTGGGATACAAATTTGGAACTGCTGGATGACTCGGTAACTATCGCCTGCCTGCCTGTAAAGGATTGCTATAACACATTGTACAGGGGCGACAGGGTTGTGGTAGCGGAGTTTGCCATTCATCCGGCAGATAGTGTGGATAGCGTATGGGTGAAGCTCGCCCATTCACAGGAGGTACAGGGGTGGATTCGGGAAAAGGATATGATGCGGGCATTTGTCCCTACGGACAGCATCTCACAGGCCATTTACCTGTTCAGTGAGACGCATGCTTCTTATTTCATCGTAATCTTTGCATTGTTTGTGGCGGTATGGCTGTTTCGTGCGTTTCGGCGCAAGCAGTTGCAAATGGTCTGCTTCAATGATATAGACAGCGTATACCCGCTGTTGCTGTGCTTGCTGCTGGCATTCAGCGCTACGGTGTACGAGTCTATGCAGGTATTTGTGCCGGAGACGTGGCAGCATTTTTATTTCAATCCTACGCTTTCGCCGTTTAGGGTTCCGTTGGTGCTTTCTGTTTTCCTGATGAGCCTTTGGCTGTTCGTCATTGTCTTGCTGGCGGTTCTCGACGATTTGTTCCGTCTGCTGAGTCCGGCGGCGGCTGTGTTCTATCTGCTGGGGCTGGCTTCCTGTTGTATCTTCTGTTATTTCTTCTTTATATTGACTACGCAGATATATATCGGATATTTGTTTATTGCCGTATTCGTGTGGGTGTTCTTCAGGAAGCTGCGCTCATCGCTGGCGGCATCCCGTTATCGTTGCGGCAATTGCGGACAAAAGATAGGGACGAAAGGCGTTTGTCCGCATTGCGGGGCAATCAACGAGTAGGAATTCCATTCTTGCCGAAAGGGTTTGTTCCTCTGTCGGCTAAAACCTGCAACGCAGTTCGATGCCTGCCTGGATGGGACGTCCTTTCTGCATGAACCCGTTGCCCATACTCTCAAAGTAGAAAGCGGCATAATCCTTGTCCAAAGCATTGCGCACCCAGAGGTCTATCTGCCCGCGTCCCTTTTGAAAGCTGACGCGGCCGTTCAGAGTGCCGTAGAAAGACTGGCTGACGGTATTTTCTTCTGTCCAGTAGATGCGTCCCGCACCGGTATAGTTGACATTCAGTTGGATGCGGTCCAGCCAATATCCCGCATTGATGCGGAAGATGTACTGTCCGCCTACGGTCAGCGTGTGTTTGGGGACGAAGGGCACGTAATGGCCGTTGTAGCTCACTTCCTGAAGTTGCCCGTTTACTCGGGCATTGGTGGCGTAATCCTTGAAAGTGGCATACGTGTAGCCATAGCTGGTGTTCACCGTAAAATCGGTGGTAATTGCTGCGGCCAGGGCAAGCTCGGCGCCCAGACTGCGGCTTTTGCCTGCATTTACCGTTTCGCGTCCTAAGCCGCTTGCTCCTGCGAAGCGTGAGATCTGTTGGTCGCGTGTCTCCAGCCAGAAGAATGCGGCGTCGGTACGCAGGCGGTTATTGAAAAGGTTCAGGTGAGTTCCTACTTCATAGTTCCACGTCTGCTCCGGCTTATACTCGGTGGCGGAACGAGCGTCGGGATTCTTGCCCGCATCGGGGAACTTTTCACTGATGAGATCCTTGTAAGACGCACCGGGAGAGCTCTCTATGGCTTTCAGGACTTCTTCTTTCGTCTGTCTCATCATGTCGTTCTTCAAGCTCGACTGCAATAGGTCGGAGAACATCTGAATGTTGTATCCGCCCGAACGGTAGCCTTTGCTTACGGTTGCGTAGACATTGCCCAGATTGTCTTTGAAATCATATTGGAGGGCGAACTTAGGCAACAGTTGCAGGTAGTCTTTGTCAATGGAGCCCTGATAACGCGACTGTACGGTGAGTGACGTTTCGGGCATCATCGGTATCTCTTTGATAATTTGTCCGCCACGTACCATTTCTCCCTTGATGCCTACCGTATAGTCCATTGCAGTACCGGAGTTGTAGTTCATCTTCATCTTTTCATAATCCAGGCGCAATCCGGCTGTGAAAGACAGTCCCCTCAGGCCGAACAGGTCCCTGAATGTAGATTGGTGGAACAATGCTCCGTTGAGAAGCGGCGTGTCGAAATCGCCGTTGATGAGCAAATCGTTGCCGCCGAGTTGGAGGGAGGGTAATATGTTCAGCCCCATGCCCGGCATCATGGTGACTTCAATCTTGGAAGGGATTACACTGCCCAGCATTTGGTTCAGCATGTCCATGCCGTCTTTTCTGAATGTCACCGGGGCATCGGTTTTCAGCCATTGATAGAAGCCGAATACCCCCGTAGCCCATTGCCAGCGTCCGTTGCCTTTGCTTTTCATCACCAGTTCTTCGCTCAATGTGTGGATGCGTTGTTTTTGTTCCAGTGTATAAATGTCTTTTGCTGTAAAGTCCTGGTCGATGGACATGCGGTCTTTCAGGAACTGATAACCCGTTACGGCGCTTAGCGTAAAGTGCTGTGCCTGATATTCAAGGTTCAGGCCTGCGTTCATCAGGTTGCGGTAGTAGTCGCTTTCGCGGTTGTTGGAGATTGTGCCGACGTAGGGCTTCATCTCTTCGCTTTGGGCGGCGGGGTTTACGCTGCCTGTGTAGTAGTACGGATAACCGCCCTGGTCGCTATATTCATAGCTCACGTTCAAGTCAGCTTTCCAGTTGTCGGAGGGCAGGTAGATACCGCGGAAGCGTCCGCCGGCGGACTGTCCTTTATCTATCTTCTTGTTGTTCAGGGCGGCATTGCGGAAGAAACCGCCTTCGTAGTCATAGAAGCCGCCGGTGGAGAAGGCGAAACGCTCGGATACCCGGTGGTAATGGGTCAGCGAGGTGTTGTAGGCATTGTGCGTGCCTGCACCCATGCGGAAGTCTGTCCCTTGATAGGAGAAAGGCGATTTGGTGTGGATCTTAATCAGTCCCCCCATTGCATTGCGCCCGTACAGTGTTCCTTGCGGGCCGCGCAGCACGTCAATGCGTTCGATGTCGGAGTAGTCGAAGTCGAAAGCGGACTTGTCGATGTAGGGGATATTGTCCACATACAGGCCGATGGAGGGTGTGTTGATGCGTGAGCCGATGCCGCGGATATAGACGGCGGAGGTCAGGCGTGAACCGTAGTCGGGGATGAACATGTTGGGCACAAGTCCCGTCAGGTTCTTGATGGAGTTGACTTGGGCTGCCTGCATATCCTGTTGTGAGAGCAGGGTGACGGCTGTGGGCTGCTCGCGAAGTTTCCGGTTCTCTTTGGGTGCTGCAATGACGAGTATCTCTTCTACGTCTACTACTTTCAAGGTGTCCAGCTCTTCCGCAAGCATGTTGCCGGAAGTGAGGAGCATCAAAATCAGGGTGATAATCTTATATTGTTTCATAACTGGTTTTATTTCGGTTGCAAAGTAACGCGAAATCTCCAGTATGTGCAATCCTAATTTATGAGGATTATGGTTAGTTTTCGCTGATCATTTCATCACTGTCCACCGGCTTCATATTCTGTCTGCGTCGACATATCCATGCATCACAGCATAGATGGTCAGTCCCGATACAGACTTGATGCCCAGTTTCTCCACGATATTCTTGCGGTGGGTGATGACGGTGGTCAGACTGATGTTCAGTTTGTCGGCAATCTCTTTGTTGATGAGCCCTTTGGTAATGAGCACCAGCACTTCTATTTCGCGGGCGGAGAGGTCGTGGTTATCGGGGGTGTTGGCGGCGACATGCCCTTGCTGATGTCCGTAGCGGTGCAGCCGTAGAATATCTTTGATGAGGCTTTTCTCGTCCTGGTAGATGTTCAGGGTAGGTACTCCCGACAGCTGTGGCTGGTTGTCGCCGCCTGCCAATACAATGGTTTTGGGTTTGCGGGGCAGGAAGAACGCGGTATGTTCGAAATATATCTGGGAAGCGATGAAGTAATGGGCATACATATCGGGTGTGTCGTCCATAAGTTCGGCAAAGGAACGGAACACGCGTATGGTAGCCATCGGGATGATCTCTTCCAGAAGGTTCTGCAGCCCCAAAGAGGTAAGTGTGTTGGGAGCGACGATTGCTATTTCAGGGGTTGTCATAAGGATACAGGGTTTGCCCGCAAAAGTACGGATTATTTTTGTATCCTCCTTGCAATACTAAGGAAATGAATTTTGCCGAAACGAAGAACTCTGTCGCTATATTATTTGTTAGTAGTTGATAACTAACTTAAAACCTTAACGTTATGAGATATGATATAGCTATTGTCGGCGGCGGGCCTGCCGGATATACGGCTGCCGAGAGAGCAGCTGCCGGCGGTCTGAAAACCGTCTTGTTTGAAAAGAAAGCCATAGGCGGCGTATGCCTGAACGAGGGATGTATTCCCACAAAAACACTGTTGTATTCTGCCAAGCTGTGGGATACGATGAAAGGCGCTGCCAAGTACGGCATTACTGTTCCCGATGCGCCCGCTTTCGATATGGGAAAGATTATCGACCGTAAAGATAAAGTTGTGAAGAAGCTGACGGGCGGCGTGAAGATGACGGTCGGTTCGTATGGAGTCGCCATTGTGGAAAAAGAAGCTGTGATAGCGGGTGAGGAGAATGGAATGTTCCGCATCGTGGCGGGTGGCGAAACCTATGAAGCCACTTACCTGCTGGTGTGTACTGGTTCCGATACGGTTATTCCGCCTATACCGGGATTGTCCGATACGGATTACTGGACTTCCAAAGAAGCGCTCGAAAGTAAGGAACTTCCCCGGTCGCTGGTTATCATCGGCGGCGGTGTCATCGGCATGGAGTTTGCCTCCTTCTTCAATAGTATGGGGGTGAAGGTGAGCGTGGTTGAAATGATGCCCGAAATATTAGGGGCAATGGACAAGGAGACCGCTGGCATGCTGCGTTCGGAGTATTTGAAGCGTGGCGTCAACTTCTATTTGGGCGCGAAAGTGACGGCTGTGTCCCATGAAGGGGTGGCCGTTGAAAAAGACGGCAAGGCTTCGCTGATAGAGGCCGGGAAAATTTTGGTAAGCGTAGGGCGCAAGGCAAACCTTGGCCAAGCAGGGCTGGATAAGCTGAATGTCGAACTGTTGCGTAACGGTGTGAAAGTGGATGAGCACATGCAGACCTCCCATCCTCGTGTTTATGCCTGTGGCGACATAACAGGCCGTTCCATGCTGGCGCATACGGCAATTCGTGAGAGTGAGGTGGCGGTTAATCACATTCTGGGAGTGGAGGATGCGATGAACTACGACTGCATACCGGGTGTGGTCTATACCAATCCGGAAGTTGCCGGGGTGGGAAAGACCGAAGAGGAACTGAAAGCACTCGGTACCGGTTATCACATACAGAAGCTGCCTATGGCGTATTCCGGTCGTTTTGTTGCCGAGAACGAGCTGGGCAATGGATTGTGCAAACTGGTGCTGGATGACGGCGACCGTATCATCGGTTGCCATTTGTTGGGCAATCCGGCATCGGAAATTATTGTGGCGGCGGGCATTGCTGTTCAGCATGGATATACGGTGGAGGAGTTCCAGAAGAGCGTATTCCCGCATCCCACGGTGGGAGAGATCTTTCACGAAACACTTTTTGCGTGATGTTCTGTATCGATAACCGCTGTACGGATGTGTATTTCAATCTGGCGGCAGAAGAATATCTCCTGAAGAAAAAGAAGGACAACTTCTTTATGATGTGGCAGTCCGTCCCTTCTGTGGTGATAGGAAAGCATCAGAGTGTGCGGAAGGAAGTGGATGAGAAGTATATACACGAGAATAATATCCTGTTGGCACGCCGCTTTTCCGGTGGCGGGGCGGTTTACCATGATGAGGGCAACCTCAATCTGAGCTTTATGGAAACGGTGGAGCGTCCCGACTTCGAATACTACTTGCAGCAGACGGTGGACTTTCTCGAAAGCCTCGGCATAGTGGCGTACACCGACAAGCGGATGGGCATTTATGTAGACGATCGGAAAGTGTCGGGCAGTGCGCAGTGCATCCATAAGAACAGGGTGATGTATCATTGTACCCTGCTGTATTCCGCCAATCTGCAAGCGCTGGATGCCGCATTGTGCGGAAGGAGCGACGGAGAGGACCTGCTGCCCGGTTCGCGTGTGTTGCGGGCCGTTCCTTCGGTACGCAGTGCGGTGGCGAATATCAGTGAGTATCTGCTGCCTGCCGTACCTCTGAAGCGCTTTGCCCGTTTGCTGTTCCACTTCTTCTTTGAAGGAGGAGATAACCGCATCTATCGTTTTACTCCTGAGGACTTGGCGGCGATCGGGCAATTAAAAGCAGAAAAGTATGCTTGTGGAGAGTGGATATACGATAGGGTGGCATTAGCTCCGGCGTAGGGAAAACCTTACTTCCGGATGATTTGTTTATTATCAAGAACTAATAACTTAAAACTTAACTATATGTCGGGATTTGAAATAAAGATGCCCAAGCTGGGCGAAAGTATAACCGAAGGAACCATTGTTTCCTGGTCGGTACAAGTGGGCGATGTTATCCGGGAAGATGACGTGCTGTTCGAAGTGAATACTGCTAAAGTCAGTGCGGAGATACCTTCGCCGGTGGCAGGCAGGATAGTGGAGATACTATTTAAGGAAGGTGATACCGTTGCGGTGGGTACGGTGGTGGCTGTGGTGGATATGGGCGGAGATGATGAGCCTTCCGAGCCTTCTGCCGGTACGAAAGAAAGCGTAAAGGCTCCGGTTGCGGATAATACGGGAGCAGGGACTTCCCCGGTTCCGGTGCAGGAACTTCCCAAAGCGCAGGCAGCCGGTTCGGAGAATGAACGCTGGTATTCTCCGGTGGTTCTCCAATTGGCCCGCGAAGCCCGGATATTGCAGGAGGAGTTGGATAGGATACCGGGTACAGGCTATCAGGGACGTTTGAGTAAAAAGGACATCAAGCAATACATCATACAGAAGCAGAATGGTGCGGCGGGCGTTGCTGCCGCGAAGCCGGCTGTGGCGGCAGTGCCTCAATCTTCACCTGTAACGGCTACCTCTGTTGCAGAGGGTATCGAGGTGAAGGAGATGGATCGTGTCCGTCGGATGATTGCCGACCACATGGTGATGTCCAAACACACTTCGCCGCATGTCACTACCCTGGTGGAAGTGGATATGACGAAATTGGTGAAGTGGCGCGAAAAAAACAAGGAGGCTTTCTTTAAACGTGAAGGGGTGAAGCTGACCTATATGCCTGCCATTACCGAAGCGACTGCCAAAGCGCTGGTTGCCTATCCGCAGGTGAACGTCTCTGTAGAAGGTTACAATATCCTGTTCAAGAAACATATCAATGTGGGAATAGCCGTATCGCAAAACGACGGCAACCTGATTGTTCCCGTTGTGCATGATGCCGACAGGCTGAACCTGAGCGGGCTTGCCATTGCGATAGACGGCTTGGCTGCCAAGGCGCGCATCAACAAGCTGATGCCGGACGACATAGCGGGCGGCACGTTTACGATTACCAATTTCGGCACGTTCAAGTCGCTGTTCGGTACGCCTATCATCAATCAGCCGCAAGTAGCCATATTGGGAGTGGGGGTGATAGAGAAGAAGCCAGCCGTTATGGAGACGCCCGAAGGGGATGTGATAGCTATCCGGCATAAGATGTATCTCTCCTTGTCCTACGACCACCGCGTGGTGGACGGGTCGCTGGGCGGCAATTTCCTCTATTTCATCAAGAACTATCTGGAGAACTGGAATGAGTAAAAACAAAAAATGAGTATTATGAAGAAGTATGATATAAAAACCACCGATACGGAAACGTTGAAGAAGTGGTACTATTTAATGACTCTGGGGCGTGCGCTTGATGAAAAAGCGCCTGCCTATCTGTTGCAGTCATTAGGTTGGTCGTACCATGCGCCTTATGCCGGACACGACGGCATACAGCTGGCAATGGGACAAGTGTTTACCCAAGGGGAAGATTTTCTCTTCCCTTATTACCGGGATATGCTGACGGTGCTTTCGGCGGGAATGGCTCCCGAAGAACTGATATTGAACGGCATCTCGAAGGCTACGGATCCGGGAAGCGGCGGACGCCACATGTCCAACCACTTTGCCAAACCGGAGTGGCATATCGAGAATGTATCCTCGGCAACGGGTACGCATGACCTGCATGCTGCCGGTGTGGCGCGTGCCATGGTGTATTACGGGCATAAAGGGGTGGTCATCACCTCGCATGGAGAGTCGGCTTCGTCCGAGGGTTTTGTATATGAGGCTGTCAATGGTGCGAGCTTGGAGCGTTTGCCGGTCATTTTTGTCTGGCAGGACAACGGGTATGGCATTTCCGTTCCGAAGAAGGACCAGACCGCGGCGCGTAAGGTTGCCGATAATTTTTCCGGTTTCAAGAACCTGAAAATCATCCATTGCAACGGTAAGGACGTTTTCGATTCGATGAATGCGATGACCGAGGCGCGGGAGTATGCATTGCTCAACCGCAATCCGGTGATTGTGCATGCCAACTGTGTGCGCATCGGTTCGCACTCCAATTCGGATAAACACACCCTCTATCGCGATGAAGGGGAGCTGGCGTATGTCAAGGCTGCCGACCCTTTGATGAAGTTCCGCCGGATGCTGTTGCGCTACAAACGCTTCACAGAAGAAGAGCTGAAAGCGGTTGAGGAAAAAGCGAAGAAAGACTTGTCCGCAGCCAATCGTAAGGCGCTGGCAGCTCCCGATCCTGATCCGGAGGCCATATTCAATTATGTATTGCCCGAATCCTATGAACCTGAAAAGTATAAGGACGGCGTGCATCACGAGACGGAAGGAGAGAAAGTGTTTCTGGTGAATTCTATCAATGAAACCTTGAAAGCGGAATTCCGGCGTAATCCCGATACGTTTATTTGGGGGCAGGATGTTGCCAATAAGGACAAGGGCGGCGTTTTCAATGTCACTAAGGGCATGCAGCAGGAGTTTGGAGAGGCGCGTGTGTTCAGTGCTCCCATTGCCGAAGACTATATTGTGGGTACGGCAAACGGTATGAGCCGTTTCGACCCAAAAATACGTGTCGTGATAGAAGGTGCGGAGTTTGCCGATTACTTCTGGCCGGCTGTGGAGCAGTATGTGGAGTGCACGCACGAATACTGGCGCAGCAATGGCAAGTTTGTCCCCAACGTGACGTTGCGTCTGGCTTCGGGCGGTTACATCGGCGGAGGATTGTACCACTCTCAGAATATTGAGGGAGCGCTGGCCACCCTGCCCGGTGCGCGGATCGTGTATCCCTCCTTTGCGGATGATGCCGCCGGACTGCTCCGTACGAGCATGCGCTCGCGGGGATTCACTTTGTTTTTGGAACCGAAAGCATTGTATAATTCGGTAGAGGCGGCAACGGTGGTACCCGATGACTT
>OJOX01000779.1_pt1 | contig 10684 bp, 4 predicted proteins | sample 1598301 | NCBI WGS metagenome assembly OJOX01 (sample SAMN03922480, study PRJEB24848) | human gut metagenome | isolation source: stool sample | host: Homo sapiens | place: Germany | collected 2011-05 | reverse complement strand
CGGTCTTCATCACGTTCTTTGCGTGCTTGCCGTAAAGGGGATCGTTCTTGCCGAATACCGACGGCATATAGAAGCCATCATTAAAGAAATTGTCAAATAAGTTTTCATTGAAAATTGCGGGTAACATATGTCATTCCTCCATTCATTACTAAGCGGTCTGTGCTTTTAAACGCAGTGCCGATCATTTGCTGCCCTTGTACCTTCCGGAGACCCTCTCTCTTTCTTTGTACAACTACATTATAGCACACTTTTTAGCACTGTCAATAGGAGAGTGCCAAATTTCACAAAATCTTCTTAAAAGTATAACAATTTTGACATTTAAGGACGAAAATGCGAAAAATAAGTGCGTGAATGTGGGGGATATTAATATTGAAATGCAAAAAACCTCCCTTAAGCACGTTGTGCTTAGGGGAGGGGGCTTTAGCTTTTAGTGTGGGGCGAGACGGCGGATGTACTCTTGAGAGGGTTGCGGGAATGGAGATGGTCGGTGCAACGGGAGGGGCAAGCCCACTCCCCTACGAAAAGTGGGTGGGATAGTGCGGTTTTGGAAGGGTCAATGTCAGTGCAGTTGCATTGATAAGGTCACGAAATTATTAATTTCTTGTCGGTTAGTATAATGTTTTAAGCGGTGATGGCGATATGTTTAACGGTGCGGATTCAATAATCGGTTTTTTACAGAATGATTATGTTAATTTTGTTGCATAAGTCTTGACGGCTCGTGATAATCGGGGTCATTGATAAGATGAGAATTTATGGTGGAGTTGTTTATGATACAGCCTTTGTTCATAAAGCCTATATCGAGCGAGTAAACGCCTGAGGATGAGCTTGATATTATATCGCTGTTCTTTATAAGCAGAGAGCCTTTTCCTTCTGCGCTTCCTATGCCTGCGACAGCGTCGCCTTCAACGTGTACGGTGATGTCGGAGTCGGATATAACGGTGTCGCACGCTGTTTTGCGGCAGCCTACAGCCGAGCCGCACAGCGCATTGAGCAACAGATTAAGGGTGGAGTTTTTGATATTTATCCTTGACGGAGTGCTGCCGTCAAGTGCCGCCAGCGAACCTATACAGCCTGCACGTTCTCCGAGCGAGCGGATAAGGAACGTTGTGCCGTCTGCTTTTATATCGGTATATCCGCAAAGAGAGCCGACAGCGAGTGCGTTATCGCCCGAACAGCTTATATCTATCGTAGCGTTGCCGGTTTCTACACCACAGCTTCCGTCATAGGAGCCTGCACCGATACAATCCTTGCCGGTGGAGGACATTTTGATATTGCCACCGAGCAGCTTTATGGGCGTTTCACAGGGGGAAACGCCGCCGCCGATACATATGCCGTGGTCGCCGTTTGCCTGCAGTTCAACATTGCCGCTGATATCTATCGTGATCTCACCGAAGGTATCGTTATAGCTGCTGCCGATACAGCAACCGTCATTACGGTAGGAGTCAATGTAGAGATTGCCGTTGCCGGTTATAAGAAGCTTTGATGAGTCGGGAACGGATATTCCGTCATAGCTGAGCGAATCGGTTCCTTTAATTTCAAGCGTGGTGTCAGAATTTTCACCAAGACGTATGCACTGGCGCAGAGTGCCTTTTATGTTGGCATTTTCGAGTATTATGTGTGCCTTTGAGCCTTCTGCGGTCTTGATAACAAACGACATAACATCACAGCCGTTTGCGTAAAGGTGTGCAACGGCACTTTCAACTATAACTCCTGTGTATCTGTCTGAAAGCATTTTTTCTATATCAAGATGCTCCTCGCAACCGTCGTGGACGATGTAATCACGAGCCTTTTTTATTTCGGGGCGGCACATATTGAGCATACGCATCTGCTCGGCGACAGCGTCGGGTATATCGGGAACGATCTCCTTCTGCGGCTTTGCGGTATAGAAGCCCTGAATGTAATCAACACCTCTGCGTATGGTGACGCTCATTTCGTCATAGGTTTCGACACCCTCCGCAAGCACCTTTATATTATTCAGCCTTGCAAAATCAATGATGCCTGTGAGGAAGTGCTGTTTCTTTACGTTTGTGTTGATGTCGACTATGAGGGAGCGGTCTACTTTTATGACATCGGGCTGAAGGCTCAGCACAGCGGCAGTATTGGAGTATCCGCTTCCGTAATCGTCAATGGCTATCATACAGCTCTTTGACTTGAAAAGGTAACGCAGGCTTGCTATCTTGTCGCCTGTAAGGTCTGCCTGCTCTGTAAACTCGATAACAAGCTGTGACATGATATTTCCGTATTTTTCGCATAGCCTGTTGAAATCGTACTCCGTAATCATACTATCTGGTATTGAGTTTAAGAATATCTTCTTTTCACCGAAACGGGCACGGTTTGCGGAGATTATCTCCAGAACGTTTTCGAATGTGAGCCGTTCGATATCATAAAGCCTGCCGTGTTCTCTTGCTATTCTGAGCACCTCGAGAGGCGACGAATTTTTCGGCCGCATAAGCGCCTCATAAGCGTAAACGGAGCCGTCAACGGTAGACACTATCGGCTGGAAGCAGTAGCTGAAATTGTTATCGTAAATAAGTCCTGTCAGGAGCTTGGAATCAGAATAGCTGTTGCATTCGGCTACATATTCTTCCGCTGAGAACTCTCTTTTTATACTGCCGAGCGCCTTTGCTCTGAAAAGGGCGAAATCGGCATAGTTTATCATCATATCTATAGTAGCCGCCTGCGAGGGATACCAGCAGTAGCCTGCGGTTATCGTATATGCTTCGCTCCGTGTTTCGATGGTGTTGCCGAATTCATCGGTCAGCTTGCAACGTGCAACGGCATCGTACATCTTTTTCATAATGTCGGATATTTCAGACTTTGTCATCTGCCTGAAAAATACGAGAAAATCCTTATAGCTTTTCACGCCGATTATAACGTTATCGGAAGCAAAGCGTTTTATCGCATTTGCCGCAGTTGCAACGCACAGTGCGGTTTTATCGTAGTTCAGCTCGCTGTCTACACGCTCTATGCCGTTGATGTGTATCGCCGCCATACAGCACTGGGCAGTACCGCTGATCTCTGAGAGCATACTGCGTACACGTTTTATGAAGTAGTCACGGGTATACATACCTGTGAGCATATCATATTCATTAGCGTTATCCTTGTGTGAACGGGCCTCCATTATCTGTGTTACGTCCTGCACAAAGCCGAGCATATAATCCGTGTCATATACAATCTTGATTTTTATATAGCTTGTTTCGCCGCCTGCGGTATACATATATATGTTCTTGTAGTCTTCTATCTGATTCTCGTTAAGGCTGTCAAGCAATGCGTAAAAGCTGTCCTTGCTCATATTATCGCCTTCTATATGGAGCATAGAGGCGACGTTTTTATCGTAATATGCCTCATTCGAATCGTGCGGCAGCTTGAAAACACCTATAGTGGGAAAGTTGTCGAGAAATATATTCCAGTCGTGTCGGCTGTTTCCGTCTTTATCAAAAAAGCTCATATAAAGTCCTCCGGTTTACACAGATTACCAAGTTCATTATACAAGTTTTTACCACAAAAGTCAATTAGATTTAAACAAAATGCACAAAATAAACAAATTATCAGGTCGATTTTGTACATTTTTGAAAATGGAAAAGCCGTGCGGGTGTTACAGCGGTTTTGCTTTCAGACAGTAAAAATCTTTTTTCTTACAATTTTGCAAGTTAGCGAAATAAGGAAATAATTTGCTGTATAATCATAGTAAGAAGAACTGTCGGTTTAACTGCTTATTATGGCGGTTATAGCGGCAATCTGAGGAAGGGTGGTATTTATATGGCATTTATGAAGAAGAAAACAAAGCAACGATGCAAAACCATCCTGTCGTTATTCTTTGCGCTGACGCTGATAATGTCGGCGGTCACCTTTGCGGTATCCGCCGCAGAAGCGGCGGCGCTGTCGGTACAGCTGAAAACCGACAAGGAGGAATATACGGCGGATGAGGATATAGCATTAACGCTTGAGATCAGAAACGGCAGTACGGGCAGGCTTGTCGATATTGCTTACGATATTACGGCACCGGACGGCTATGAGCTTAAAAGCGGAAGTGCAAGCGGCGGTGAAACGGAGCTTCTTGCGGGAGGAACGCTGAAGTTTGACAGCGTGTATTCTGCGGTAAAAGCGACTCCGGATAATCCTTCGACAGACGGAAGGATAAATCCGACCGTGCCGCTTATATCGGCGGTAATATGCGCTCAACAGGAAGAAGGCAAAGAAAATGCTCGCCTCGCTGCTGTGCGTATCCTTACTTTTGACGGCACTGCCGCTTGATGTTGCCGCAGAGGAAATCGGCAAAGCTGCGGCTGATACCGCAGATGTGACGGTTACAAAGGATATTACCGCAGGCGGTGCGAAAAAGACGTTTACCGCACGGGTAACGGCAGGTAAAACCGCCGACAGCGTAACTGTTACATATGATACGCTGGGCGGAAATAAGATAGACAGCGTTACGCTTGCCGCCGGAGAAACTATAGGCAGGCTCCCCGAAGCGATAAAGAAAAACGCTGTCAATAACGGCTGGTATCTTGACAAGCAGTGCTCGACACAGTTCTATGAGGACGAGCCAGTAAACAGTGATATAACGCTTTATGCGGGATATGACGAGGATAAGATAAAGCCGGAAACGCCGGATTACAACGAGATAACCATATCGGACGCACCTGAGGACTTTTCATTCTCGCTTATCTCATCACAGAGCATAACGGATGATAATTTGCAGGACGTTATCAGTATTGAAAATCAGTTCGGAGAAATGCCGCTGCTCAAAGTTGAAAATACAGGCAGCGGAGTATACACTGTAAAGCCTGTTATCAACTGGACGGAAGGCGGCGCATATGTGCTGAGCCTTATAGATAACGGGGTGCGGTTTGACGGCATCAATTCCGACATTATGCCTGACGAGAAGATAAGAACCATTACGCTTTTCATTTACAGGGAAGAAACGAACAACGTAGTTCTGAAGGACGGCATAGTTACTATCCCGAAAAGCCGGATAAGAGAAGATGACGATAAGGAGCATATCTATTTATCACGCAGTGAATTCGAGGCGCTCTCGATACACGAGGGTACGGTAATATTCGCTGACGACGCTGAAGAACCGAGCTATCTGAACGTTGTGTCGTATGAGCTTTTCGGCGATGAATACAAGATTCTCACGGTCGGCAGTGATGTTGACGATATATACAAAGAACTTGATATTTACTTCAAGGAAAAGTATGTTGAAAACGATGTGCTTGCCGAGGCGATAGACACGGAAAAGCTGGTAGAACAGCTTTATGCAAGCGAAGGAACACAGCAGCTTACATATATGCTTGCCGCCGCTGTATATGACAGCAAGACGGTAAGGGAGCTTGGCGACGGCAATGCACCGTTTGAGCTTATGTCCAACACATATATGGACGGGGTAAACTGGAACGACAAGCAGATAAAGCTGAATGTAAAGGAACTTCTCGAAGGGCTTACAATCAGCGCTAAGGTCGGTACGGCGAAGAACACTAATTTCAAATGCATAAACGGTTTCCCGAATGAGCAGGACTGGACGGCGCTCAACATCACATTCAGCTATGAGATGACGCTTAAAAACAAGGTAAAGCTGGAGGCTGAGGTAAGCATCAGCGAATACCTTATCATAGGCGTAGGCGGCACTCTCAGCTTAAAGCGTGACTTCAATGTGAAGTTCCTGCCCTTGTCGCAGACGGATGTAACATTCAAGATACTTGTCTGCTCGGCAGATGAGGAAGAGGACGATAAGCAGCAGGATAACGAAGAAAAGAGAGATGTTTCCGTTGAGATAGAAGCCATAATGAACGGCGAGGATAAGGAAAGCGGAAATATCATAAAAGACGTGCGTGAAATGCTCGAAAACAAGGGCGGAGCCATAAGGCTATGCGAGGTGAACCTTTTCAGCGCAACGTTTATGCCTATACTGCCGCTGTCTATAAAGACGGAGCTTAACTTTGTGGTTAATGTTTCGTTTGCGGCGGGTATCAGTATGGAAGCATCGGTGCTTCAGGCAAAGGGTCTTGGCATAAGAGGAAATATCAAGGAACCGTCATCTATAAACGTATACAGATTTATAATGGCGGGCGACGACCGTTACATATTTGATATGTACGCTTACGGCTATCTTGGCGTTGAGGCGGGCATCGAGGGTAAGGTATCGGTATCGCTTCTTGGTCTTAATGATCTCGGAAGTGTCGGTGCGGCACTTGAAATAGGCGCTTATGCCGACCTGTACGGTTATCTGCACTATCATTCGCAGGATATGCGACACAATAAATACTACGCTTCTCCGAAGGAACATTACCACGAGCTGCAAGGCGGAATATACTTCGAAATGGGCGTGTATATAAAAATCTCGATATTTGCGGAAAGCAAGCTGTTTAAGAAAAAAGCGGAGCTTGCAAAGCAGTTCAAATTCCCGCTATTCAGCGTAGGCGACAAATATATCTATGCGGATAAGCCGACGCTTGAGGGCAATACCGACATAATACTGCGGGAAACGGATACGAATGTTTACGAGATAGACGGACTTATCCCTGCGCAAGGCACATATCTTGATATAACTACAGGCGATATTGTAACACGGCAGATGAGCAGCAGTGAGTTCAAGGCTGCCTGCTACAGCAAGTATTTCAAGGTGAGCAAGAGCGACGACGGCAAGATAACGCTCACGGTATCTCCCGACGCTCCGAGCAGATATACAAGCGGCTTGCTTAGCTGTATACTGCGCCTTTACTATACGGGCGGACAGAATCTGCTGTTCACATCCGACACTGAAAATCTGTACTATGACGCAGACAAGGGCGCTTATATCAGCAGAAAGCATATCGGCGACATTGGCGTATATTATTATCGCAAGGGGGTTGACTTCCCTCTTGAAGACAAGGATAAGACCGCAACGCTGAAGTTTGCGGTATCGGCTGACGGCAGGACTGAAATTGTAGATACGGTAACTGTAAGCAAGGGCGGATATGTAAGCGGCTATTCGCTTGCGGTTTCGACCTACTGTGATAAAAACGGCTATATCTATGATAAGTCGCTGTTTGATACAGAGATACAGCCGTACTACTGGCTCAGCAATGATATGACCATCACGCTTAACACATACACCGCACAGAAGCTGTACTCGGTGGAATACTTTGACACTGAAAATGACAGATGGGTAAGCGAACTGTGGGCGGTAGATTATCTTGACGATATAAAAATGTTCGACAGATATAAACAGTCTGTGAACAGCGTTACTCATTTTGCAAGCTTCGGTATCGACAGAGCGGATGGTATGAGATACCAGATGTATATGAAGGACGCTCTGGCATACAGATACTATGACAGCAGTTACAGCGGCAGTGTACACGGTCTTGATACGACTAAGCCGCTTGCGGTGAATTACGGCAGTGAAGAAGATCTGCAGTCGTTCAGGGCAGAATACGAAAAGCTGTACCCGACGGCCTACAGCATTATGCTCAAAGCAAACTATCTTGTAAGAAGATGCATAGTCGATATTTATAACGAGAGCGGTTATGCGGGCGCAAGATATGTTGAATACGGCACTGAGTTCAGAGTGCCGGATACATTTATCGACAACATCAACAGCAGTAAGGAAAATGAGCTTATCGGCTGGGATATTGACGGTGACGGCAAGGCGGATCTTGCTCCAGATGAAAAGATAACCGTTATGGGCGATATGAGGCTGAAGCCTGTAATGAAGCGAAAGCTGTACACGGTAACGGTAAGACTTGCGGATTATACCGAAAGAAAGTTTGACGTTATTTACGGCAAGTCTTTACCGCAGGAGCTGGAACAGCTTATAAACAGCATTCCCGACAGTCCGAAGCCGGACAGCGAGGATTCGTTCTACGAGCCGTCATATGTGCTTATAAAGAGCGACGTTACGGTAGGCGGTTATACGGCAGGCGAAACTGTAAGGTACAACGGCGATATAAGCATAATGCCGGAAAGCAATGTGTACTTTGAGATAGTTCCTGCGAAGCTGTATCACTACATAACGCTTATCGCAAACGATGGCGGCGGCTTCAGATATACCGATGAAAACGGTGCTGAAATAGAAACTGACAGGATAAGGACGGTTGTACAGGACGGTTACCGTTTTGCAACGGTGCTTTACGGATATTCTGCATTCGCACCTGAGGACACATATACTACCGAATATCTGCTGTCGTATTTTGTGGACGCAGACGGAAACAGAATCGGCAGTAACGATAATGTGAAGAAGCCCGGTACATACTATATGAAGTGGAATACCAACGACAGACGCTGTTATATAAACTATGACGTTTATATTTACAACGAGAACGGAGCTGAGGTTTCACACGAGGTAAAGTCCGAGTTTGACGGCTACAGACCCGAATATGATGAGCTTTGTAAAAAGTATGATGCCGAAGTTGAGGCGCTTGCACAGTATGATGACGAGTATTACACATATACTCTTAAGGAAGAGCCGATAAACGAAGAAAACACAACGATTGATGGCAAGACCTACAAGACTGTAATTGTAAGGTGGAACAGAACGCCGAAGGAGTTTGATGTAACGTTTGACTATGACAACGGCACGGAGAACGAAACGGTAAAGGTAAAGTACGGCTATCTGTATCGTGCAACGGCAGGTGCTTTAAAGGATGATAAGTACAACGATTATGAGCTTGTCGGATTTGACCTTGACGGTAACGGCACAGCAGATGTGATGCCGGGCGAATCGTTCAGGGTAACGGGCGATATGACACTGAAGGCAGTATGGAAAGCTACCGACAAAATCTACAGCGTGGTGTTCTATGCTATGAGCGGTGAGTTTGACGACGGTACGGTGCGTTATGAGATAACCGGTAAATACGGCGATGCAATCTCACTGTCGGATATTCCTGTGCCGACAGGTACAGAGGGCTATGAGTTTGCAGGCTGGGATAAAGCTGTACCGACGACGTTCGGTAATGACGACGGTATTATAAAGACCGAGATCAAAGCAACATACAAGCTGAAAAAGATGACGATAACCTACCGTCTTGTAAATCTTGATACCAACAAGGTTTATGAAAGCTATAAAACAGCCGAATTTGACTACGGAACGGTGTTCACGGCTGATATGCTTGAGGCATCTCCTGATACAGACGGCTGTCTGTTCGGCGGCTGGCTTGGCGAAAACGGCTATTCAGTCATCGGAAAAGAAATCAAGTCCAATATGACGCTGACGGGTACTATCACTCCTGTTTATGTCATCTACTCGCTTGACGGTGTTGAAAGCTCAAGGGAAAAGGCTAAAATCGGTGCTGAGGTCACAGTAAAGGAAAAAGCCGAAGGTTATCTTGAGTGGACAACGGACGATGTGACGGTTGAAGGCGGAAAGTTCACGATGCCGTCGAAGAATGTATCGTTCACAGCCGAAAAGGATATGAGCGGTTATCTGACAGTTTCAAACGGCAGTGCAAGCACGATAATAGATACCGAAAGCAAGACGTTCATCAGCGGCAAGGCAAGCGGCTTTGAGTATGATAGAGCTACCGGTATACTGACAGTGACCGGAAACGGTCTTAAGCTGTCGGGCGTCGGAAAGAATATAATGCTGTATATTAAGCAAAGCGTTTCGGATATTACGTTTGAAAATCTTACGCTTACGGCAGGAGATATGAACGGCGTAAAGCCCGACGATTTCAGCAACAGCGGAAGTATAGGCGACGGACAGGGTTCAGCTGACACATATCTGATGTTTGTAAGCTCAAACAGCCTTAAGGTGAACATAAACGGAAATGTTACGCTTTCTAAACGTAACACGGCGACTACAGAAAACCTGCTTGCGATAGATCAGGCGCACCTTGACTATGACGATGTAACTCCTATGAGTATGGAGTTTATCGGCGGTGACAGCCCGAATCTCACAGTAACGGGAAATACATACGCTATACAGAGTATTGGCAGTGTTGATTTCAGCGATATGATATTTACCGCAGCAGCTGAATATTACGGCGTACATGCAGAAACGATCCGCTTCGACAGATGCAGTATAACAACAACAGGGCTTGCGGGAACGAACATAGAATCGTCAACCGGCATATACAGCAATGACCTTTCGATCGTTGACTGCAGCTTAGACATAAGAACCGGAATATTCGGTGAAACGATCGATATTTCGGGTGCTACAGACGGAATAGTTACCTCCGGATATGGTGGGGCGGTTATGGTAAAGTGTAAGACAAAGGGCTGGTCGGAAACGGCAAGCGGACTGCTGACGGTGGCGCTTGACAAGGGATGCTCCGTACTGTTTACGGTATCGGCAGGAAATTCGGCAATTCAGGCGTTTGACTTTGAGGGAGGGGAAAACAAGGTAGTTTCCTATCCGCAAACTACGGTGCCTGATAAGGAATTTGAGCTGACGAAGGATTTCTACTGGCTTCTTAAGGAGAAGAACGGTACGGCGCTTATAAATGAGATAAGATTCTCGGGTAAATAAACGAACAAGCGACCCCGACAGAGTTTTCTGTCGGGGTCGATGTTTTATATAAATAGTCTTTTGATTGATGTGCTTCTTGTTGCATCGTTCGGCTCTGACTATGATAGCAAGCTACCGATAGTTCTTTTTGTCGGATAGCACTTCTCGGGTTCGCTATTCAAATGGGTACACTTGTCAATATGAAAGAGGGAGACAACCAAAGGGATCAGGACAAGGGACTTGACAGCCCCTCTCCCTGTC
>OJOX01000765.1_pt1 | contig 10895 bp, 9 predicted proteins | sample 1598301 | NCBI WGS metagenome assembly OJOX01 (sample SAMN03922480, study PRJEB24848) | human gut metagenome | isolation source: stool sample | host: Homo sapiens | place: Germany | collected 2011-05 | reverse complement strand
GTCGTCGGGACGGAACCAACGGATTTCCGGATCGCGGCGGAACCAGGTGAGCTGCCGTTTGGCATAGCGGCGCGAATTGCGCTTGATCAGTTCCACGGCCTCGTCATAGCCGATACGCCCGTCGAAGTAATCGAAAAACTCGCGGTAGCCGACCGTCTGCAACGCATTCAGCTCCCGGTAGGGGTACAGCGCCCGCGCCTCGGCTTCCAGACCGTCGGCAAGCATGCGGTCCACCCGGCGGTTGATGCGGTCGTAAAGCTCCTCGCGCGGCAGGTCGACACCGATTTTCACGATCTCGAACGGACGCGCACGCCGTATGCCGGTACGCTGCCGGGAGTAGGGCATGCCGGTTTGAAGGCAGACCTCCAGCGCACGCATGACACGCGCCGGATTGTCGAGGTCGACAACCCGGTAATACTCCGGGTCCAGTTCCCGGAGCTTCTCGGCAAGCGCCCCGAGTCCCTCCTCCGCCAGCTGGCGGTCCAACTCCCCGCGCAGCGATTCGTCGGCCTGCGGCAGGTCGTCCATACCTTCGCACAACGCCCGGACGTAAAGCCCCGAACCGCCGACGGCAACGACGTAATCGTGGCAGGCAAAAAGTCTTTCGAGCCGCGCAAGGGCCTGGACCTCGTATTCCCCGCAGTTCAAGCGATCCTTTATATCATGCGAGGCAATAAAATGATGTTCAACGGCTTGAAGCTGATCGGCAGTGGGCTGCGCCGTGCCGATCGGCATTCCCCGGTAAACCTGCCGGGAATCGGTCGAAAGGATCGGTGCCGCGTAATGGCCGGCCAGACGGATGCTCAAATCCGTTTTGCCCGAACCCGTCGGCCCGACGACGACCAGCAGCCGTTTAGTACTCATCGTCGTAATTATCGTCGCCCTCGAAATCGCTGAATTCGCTCATCACGTCGCCGAAAATCGACCCCTCGTCGTCCACGCGCGTTTTCGACGGGTCGTACTGGTCGGGAGCGGCGGCCTGTGCATAGATTTCACGCGGATAGGAAGCCCCTTTATCGGCCTCGAAGGTTCCGGTAAGTTCCAGAAAATAAGCCCGGTCGCCGAACATGTCGAAGAGATAGATCAGACGGTCGCGGCGGTTGTGGATGATCTGGCCGAGCGTCACGCTCTCCATCGCCGCGGGAGCATCCCCGGAGCCGTCGCCCATGTCCACGATCGTGAATTCGCGCTGTTTCTCCCAGCGGTCGTCGGCCGTGAAGAACGAAGCCATACAAGGCTCGTACTCAAGCGACTGAAGGATGAAATTATGGAAATCGAGCAGCGTCATGTCGTACAGCGCCTCGTAATCGCGCACGAAATTGTCGTTCTCGTCGCTCAACATCCGGAATCGGAAAACCATCGACATTGCAGTAGTATTTTTAGAATATTGTTACGTTACAACACCAAATATAACACTTTTTGTCAATCCAACGCCGCAAGCCACGCAAGAACGTCGCGGTCGTCGGGATAATCGGTCAGGGCCGGGGACTGTGCGCAGCCGAAACCGGCGCGGCGGCTGTGGGGGAGACACCCGGTGACGACGCATTGCAGTTCGCCGTCGTGCCCGGCAAGCCATGCGGCCACTTCGTCCAACGCCGTGTAGTGCGCATAGGCGATCCGGCTCAACGCCGCCGGAAAGGCGCATTGTTCGACGGCCACGGCACATCCCAGATCGACAAACGGCCGTCCCTGCATCTCCAGCAAGGCTCGCTGCTGTCTGTAATTGTTTATATACTTATTGTTTACGGGCGGCATTTGAAGCGCAGGTTCATATCCTTCCGGCATGAAAATCAGCGACACGCTGCGACACCCCAGCCCGGAATAGGCCCAGATGTCGTCGGCCAGTCCGGCAAGCTGTTCCGGCGTCTCACGTCCCGAAAGCACGGCTACCGACTGGCGGCTGCCCCGCAGCAAGGAGGGAATGCCGGCGTAATGCGCCCGGAAATAGCGGTTGGCGTTGTCGCTGCCGGTGGCGATCACAGCGTCGACGGGCGACGTTCCGTCGTACAGCCCGACCGGCACGGAAGGGTCGATTTCGCGCAGCAGCCCCACGACATATTCCATCAGCACGGAATCCTTGGCGGAGGGCTTCACGAGGCAGCCGTGGCCGCTCACAAGCACGCACAGCAGGTCGAAAAAACCGACGAGCGGGATATTTCCGGCCATGACGACCAGCACGCGCCGCGGCGCCGCAACCGGAAGGGCAGGGTAGTTCGCCAGCCAGGCTTCGAGCTTTTCGCGTTGCAGCATGTCGCAGGCGACCGCGCGCACCGCACGGCGGACATCGGCGGGCGCAAACCAGCCGTTGGCACGACAGGCGGCGTCCATAACCGCGCGCGTCGCATCGTCATCGCCGAAACCGAGCAGGCGCGCGCCCAATGCGGAAAATGTTTCGATCGTGTTCTTCATGGCTACAAAGATACTATTTCGCGTTGTAATCCGCACATTTTTCCCAAAGTTGTGTTATTTTTGCAAAAGGGCATACAATAACATGCCAACGACTATGGAGAGAAATCTGAAAGAGGCGCTGCAACACCGGCGCAGTTATTATGAACTGACCCCCGAATCCCCGATCGACGACGCACGGATCGAGGAAATCGTGCGTTTCGCGATACAGCACATCCCGTCGGCCTTCAACTCGCAGTCGACGCGGCTAGTGCTCCTGATGCACGAACAGCACAAGGCGTTCTGGGAGATCGTGAAACGGACCCTGCAAGCCATCGTTCCCGCGGAGGCGTTCGTAGCCACGGAGCAGAAGATCGACCGCAGTTTCGCATCGGGGTACGGCACGGTGCTTTATTACGAGGACACGACCGTCGTGCGGAAACTGCAGGAACAGTTCCCGCGCTATGCGGACAATTTCCCGATCTGGTCGGAGCACACCTCGGCCATGCACCAGCTGGCAGTATGGACGATGCTCGAAGACGCAGGGTTCGGCGCATCGCTCCAGCATTACAACCCGCTCATCGACCGCGAGGTGCGTGAACGCTGGAACCTGCCCGGAGCGTGGCGGCTGATCGCCCAGATGCCGTTCGGACAGCCGGGCGGAGAACCGCAGGAAAAGAGTTTCGAGCCTTGGGAAGAGCGCATACGGATATTCAAGTAAAGCACCCGGAGGCCAGCATATCGTAAAAAAATTGCAGAATGCGTTTGAAAAATTTGGAGTTTCGGATTTTTTAGCTACCTTTGCACTCGCAATTACGAAACATGCTTTTGCGGAAATAGCTCAGTTGGTAGAGCGCAACCTTGCCAAGGTTGAGGTCGCGGGTCCGAGTCCCGTTTTCCGCTCCAAAGAGGTCATTTTGACCTCTTTTTTTGTTGCGCAAAGCGACGCAAATAGAAGCAAAAAAATCCTGTATATCAACGATATGCGGGATTATTTCGTTTCTGGCCAGAGCAAAGGAACGCATACGAAAGCAGGTCACTAAAGTGCTTAATCGTGGTACATGGGTACGAGCTGTCGAAATGCACCACGCGAATGGTGATAATGCGCTGAACGACATCGGTTTGCTCCAAACATTCAAGGCTTTTCAATCGTAAGGATTGTTAAACTAAACTGAATTTTGGACGATGGAGAGAAAACGATTTTGCGTGACCTTTTTTCTGCGCAGGGCACGAACCAACAAGGCGGGACTGGCCCCGATTCTCGCCCGGATCACCACGAACGTAGGGTTGAATTTTTCAAAATTAATTGATTCCCTCAAAAATAAGGATGATAAAAATTCGTAAATAATAATATATAAAGCACTTATGATCTATTTGTCCTTTCTGTCTTTTAGTTCTATATCATGAAAGAATTCCTCAAAAGAAATATCATAGAATTTGCATAATGCCGATAAGGTACTAACTGTAATATTAGAGTTGCCAGATTCGATGCGCCCCAAATGTATACCTGAAAGTCGATAAGCCTCGGCTTGAGTAATACCTTTTGACTCCCGTAAGCTTTTCAATTTTATAGCGACAAGGTGCATTAATACTTCGTTATGTCTTTGATTTTTCATACAATACACGTTATGGATTAGGCATACCTTTGAAAAATTCTTTCAAAGACACATTGTAATAGGTGCAAAGTTCCGCGAGCGTACTCAACGTTATATTGTACTCTCCGCGTTCGATCCGTCCCATATGTAGTTCTGTATCAATATAAACAATTTGCTGGGATAATCCTCTGTCTTCCCTTAACTGTACTAATTTTTCAGCTATAGCCTTAATTAATACATCATTACGCCTTTGTCTTTTCATAATACAAAGGAGCCTATTAATGACATAAACATCTGGGATGTATTTGTCATTAAAGCCAATAAAAATTACTATCTTTGTTCCCGAATTATAAAGGCAGAAAACGGGCCATCATTTGAAAAAAGATGAAAAGATGTTATCTTTGTATTTGAATAGTACGGCATAGCCGACAGACATAACATTATAGAGGGTAAACAACTCTTTATATCTTTAGTGTGAACTTGGGAGCCTCTTCGGAGGTTGTTTAGCTGGGTATAAAAGTTGTCAGTCCTTGTTATGTCCTGCCCTTTAGGGGTAGGACAAGCAAGGGCGCAGGACAGCTACCAGCAACGGGTTCCCAAGACCTACACTAAAGGGCTGCAAATGCGCCCCTTTTTTATTTTCCTCCGGGGCGCACTCACACAATCTCAACCCCGGTATTATGTCACGGCAAATCAATCGAAAAGAGGCGTTTTTGGCGTCCGTCGGCCCTTGGTCGGCGGGCATTGCCGTGTCTGCCGGGGGCTTCACAAGGACGGCGGACATGGCCCTGAAATCTGGTAGTAACACGCAAGTAATCCCGTGCCTGGCCGTCCTTTTTTATTTTGCGGATGCGGGCGGCCGAAACGAATTCTTCAATCTGTGAAGTTGCGTCACTTGATTGTTTCGGCCCCGCATCCGCTTTTTAATCCGACAACCACAAACTATGGAACCAGCCTTTACCCTCGGCATCCTGTACGGCTGCGGCCGCGGTTTCCGCACGGCGCAGTATTTCGAACAACTCGCCGCATACTATCTGAAATCCATGTCGCGCGTCCGGGTGCTGATCGCCCTGACGGGCAAAGCTGAGCGGTCGGTTGCGGCCTGCCTTTTGGAACAACGGGCGAAGCACTCCGGGTTGGAGGTCGCCGTCGTGCTGACGGCCCGGCAATGGCGGGAATATCTGCAAAACGTTTCGCACGGCAAAGCCGCCGAATGCAACCCGATTATCGACGCGGCGGATCGTCGGGAGGTAATGGAACGGTGCGCGGAGCGTTTTTCGCCCCCGGAGCTGTTCCGGCTGTTTATCGAGCGTTGCGACCTGCTTGTTTTTCAAGAACACCATGCCGGGGCGCAGATGGTCGGACTGCTGCGCGAACTGCTGACGGATATGGCCGTACCGCTGCCCGTGCAATACGAACTGCTCCATCCCGGCTATGCGAGCCTGCATTATCCGGCCGACCGGAAGCAGTACCGAATATACGAAAGCCCCTATTACGATCCCTGTCAGGAGATTCGGCAAAGCATCGCCTACCTGCGGCGCAATAATTTCGTGATCCGGGCGGAACACCTGCCGATGATCTTCATGCGCAAATGGCGGTCCGAGCCGCCGCCGGGGTGGTATCATTACCTGACGACCCCGGACGATACGGACACGATATTCCGCCTGCGGGAAACGCCGCGCCACGATCATCTTTCGCTCAAGGTGTTCGCATACGCCTATGCCGTAAGGCATGATATGTGGGCGGGAGGCCGGGCAACCCCGTCGGGAGCCGACGCGATAAGGCGGTTCCGGCAATTCCGGCAACTGTTGGAGATCATAGCCGCACGGCGGGAAGCGGGGGAGCGGGTGGAAGCGTTCGACCTGATGGATTTCGACGGGTACGATAAAATACTCTGCCAAAATAGATAGAATAAAAGATTTGTTTTTGTCTAAAAGATTGTGTATCTTTGTATTGACGCATAGAAATGCAGCAAGGCGCAAAAGGTGAACTGCTTATCGGTGACCTGAAAAACCAAAGAACACCGTAACATATTGATACATAACGGAAAGAAACCCAAGGTTTGGCTTCCGTTTTATGCCCTGAAAATCAGCAACTTACAAAAAGAGGTTGCTGATTTTTTCATTTACAGACAGCAGAATTGCAATGCATTTAAGGGTATTCAGAACAAAACCGCAATCATCAATACGGCAAAGCGATCTGGGGGATGCTGCATGCGATTCTGCATGGGGCGCCTGATTGCCGGGCGCCGGGAGGCGCCAACGGCTTATCTGTCGATTTCCAGAATGACGCCTGTATTCCGGAAGGTTTTCAGTTTCAGACGTTTGTCGACGGACAATATGCGCCGCAAGGTGCAGATCGACTGGTTGAGGTAGATGTCGGCGTTGATCAGGTTGTCGCCCCATATTTTCGTGGTCAGGAAATCCCGTTCACAGATGTGGTTTTTCCGTTGCAGGAGCAATTTGAGCAGTTGGATATGCCGGCCTCCGACTTTGTACGCTTTATCCTGCACGACGATCGTCATTTTCCGGCTATCGACATAACAAGCGTCCGTGATGCGCACGACGTTGTTGTATCCGGTGCGGGCCAGGATCGCTTTGAGGCGCATTTCTATTTCCGGCAGGTCGGTGTCTTTGCGGATGTAATCGTAGGCCCCCGATTGAAGCCCCTTGATTGCGTTCCGGCTGTCGGACAGCGATGTCAGGAAAATAACCGGTACATCTTCATCGATCTCCTGCATGCGTTTGCAGACCTCGAAGCCCGTCGTGTCGGGAAGCATGATATCCAGCAGGACGATGTCCGGAGCCACTTTCTCGAATGCTCCGATCGCCTCGGCCCCGGTTCGGGCATATACCATTTCATACCCCTGCTCATCGAACCATCGGATGTTGAGTTCGGCGATATCTTCGTCGTCTTCAACATATAAAATGATACAGTCATTCGTTGTCATAAGGAATTCCTATCGTAAATTCGCTGCCTTGTTTATAAATGCTCGTGAAAGAGACCGTTCCACCATGCGCCCGGGCGACCATCTTTACATAGCTCAATCCCAGACCGAATCCGGAGACATTGACTGATTTTTTGTGCGGAACCCGGAAATAGCGGTCGTAAACCAATATCTGAAACTCCAGCGGGATTCCTATTCCCCAGTCCTTGACCGAGACGCATACGTGATTCTTTTCCAGGTAGCAGCGGATGGCGATCCGCTTTTCGGCGGGAGAGTACTTGATGGCATTGTCCGCCAGATTCAGCAGCGCATTGCCGTAATGGGCAGGGTCGGCCTTAAACGTCGGGACGTCCGGAGCGATTTCCAGGGTTATAGCGGCATCCGGGTAGGATTCACGGATATTTTCCAGAATTTCCCGGATGTCGATCTCCTGTTTCTGAATTTCCAGTTTGTTCGAAGTCGTCGAAAGGAGTTTCTCGATCAGCAGATTGATCTGGCTGATTTTCCTCGATGCCGTTTGCAGGTTTCTGTCATCGTCCGTTCGTGCGGATAGTTCCAAAACCCGTTTCAGGTATCCGACCGGATTTCTTATTTCGTGAATCATGTGCCGGACAAAATTCTCGCGGAAATCCGACAGTTTTTGCTGTTGAATGACAATCTGGATGATGCCGAACAGAATCACCGCCACCAGCAACGTGATGGCAAACGACGACAGGAGAATATAGCGGATCTGTGCGAACATTCCCGAATAGGAGCCGTCGAATTTCACGACAATGCCGTCTGTTCCGGTTATGCCCAGTTGCAGGGTATCACAGACAACCGTATAAATGCCGTCAGCCAACTCGCTGTTCGTGCTTTTCTCGACCCGCCCCGTCTGGGTATTCACCTTTTCGATTATATAGGGAATATAAATATTATTCTTTTCAAATAAACTATCTAGACTTCTATCCAATTGTTCAAAATCTAATCCACAAATATGATATAATATGTACATGCCCGATTCACGTTTAATTAAATCAGAGCTGTTATTACATTTTTTCTCAATTTTATTATAAAGTCCTGTTTTGGGATTAAGAACTTCTATTATTATAGAATTAGTACTATAATTTGCACCTGCAATATATGGTTTTAAGTTTTCTCCATAATATAATCGTATAGAATCAGCCCAAACTGTAGAATTTTTTTGGATGATTTCATGAGTTGTACTTTCGATTAATGGTCTAACTCTTTGTACTAATTTCTTCTGTTCCTGCTTATACGAAGTCGATACCCATAGCACCTGCAAAGCCAAAATGGAAATTACTCCTATAAGGGCTATCAGAATCGCTATTTTGACTCGTTTGTTCATATCGCACAAAAAACGCCTTCAAAAGTAGCAAAAAAACGACTAAAAAAAATATTTATAACCTATGAATAACATAACTCTCGTATGGAGCAGATAATTTTGAAACCAATAAATCAAAAGTATATGATATTATGAAAAAGATTAAAATTCTGTTTTATGTATTATCATCGGTAGGGTTATCCATATCAAGTTATTTGATCACAAACAAAAAAAGTTCTGCATCGGAATTGTTTCTCTTAAATGTAGAAGCATTAAGCCAAGATGAGACCACAGTTCCTGAATGCAAAAATATTTCAGGAAGTTGTTGGACAAGTGAAGGTGTAATTTTCGGGATGACATTGGAAAATTAAATTTCATGAAACCCGTCTTATTTATAGCACTTTTGCTTTTTGTCGCTTGCAAGGGCGGTCCTGCACGGGAAAATCCGCTGGCTGACTTGGATAAATCCCCGGAAGCCATTATGGAGGAGTTTCTGTGTCTGGATTCGATCGAGGCCTTCGGCGTGAACGATTTTGCCGTGACGGACAGTGTCTTATGGTTTCTTTTTCAGCGGCCCGGCAGTGAAGATGTCCTTGCTCAATATAGATTAGGCGATAATTCCTGCAAGAGTGTTATAAAGCGGGGCCGGGGTCCCGGAGAGATGATCACCACAACGTCTTTGGATGCAAACGGACATATCGTAATCGCAGACTGTAACACGAATGCGATGGCCTCGGTCGTCTGGAACGATGCTACGTTCCGGCAACTTCCTTCCGGAGGTTTGGTCTCGTGCATTACCGACGGGAATCGGGTTATCTCCACCGGACTTTATCCCGAGGGGCGTTACCGGCTTATAAACCTGGAATCCGGACAGGTCGGCTATTTCGGGGAATATCCCCAGGGGGAACGCAAGATCGGCGACGAGTTGCTGCCGACAGCCTATATCAACAGCAAGCTCGCCATGAAACCGGACTGCTCCCGCTTTGTCTGCGTGAACAGCAACTGCGGCATTATTGAGATCAACGCGATAGCAGGGGATTCTATATCGAGCGTTGCAAGAATTGCTCTTCATTATCCAGATATTGCAATTTCAAAAGTTGGAACAAGGCATGCCGCGGCGATCCGGAAATCGAATGTCAACGGTTTTTTCGACGTGACGTGCAGCGATGAATACATATATACCATATATTCGGGAAAAACATATAACGAGGCGGGGTTAGGGCTGGAAAGCTGTGACCATCTGGTCACTTTCGATTGGTCGGGCAACTTAATCGAAGCTTTCCATGTTTCGCAAGCCCTTGGTGCGATCCAGTACGACAACAGCCAAGGTCTGTTGTACGGGCTGGCGCACACCCCGACTCGTTCTTTAATTTACAGGTTGAATTTGGACCGGTGAAGACGGTTCGGGATAGAGAAGCCATAATTTTATGGCCTTATCAAATTATTAACCTAATTTTTACAATTATGAAGAAAAAACTTCTTCTTGCAGGGGCTGTCGCATTGATGGCCGCTGCTGCTGTAACCGGGTATTCCGTTTACAACAAAACAAATGTATCGGATTTGCTCAACGCAAATGTTGAGGCTTTGGCGCATGACGAAAGTGACTGCAATTACCGAAACGGTTATCGAAGTTTTACCAGTAGAAACGGAGGAGCGTATGATTGTTGCAAAATTTGGAGATCACACAGACCGGTAGAAGATGATCATTGCATTTAATTTACATTTTATGGGCCTTCCTTTTGGATAGGCCCATATAAAATATACGAACATGAAAAGAATTGTCATTAGTGTAGTGTGTATTATTCTTGTGATAGCATGTACCAAGCGACAAAACACTTATTACACTACAATAATCAAAACGGATGCGATAAGGACTGAATTATGCAGTGATATTGTTTCTCCCGACTCCACGATTACACTATTCAATTGGTGTCTGGTTGATGATAATTTAGTTATAAACAGTTCTCAAACAGAGGGAATTATCCAGTTATGGAGTTGGCCAGAACTTCATTATAAGAATAAAGTCCTTAAAATTGGCAGGGGACCGGATGAATTTATTTCTGCAAATTGGGCAGAATGCGCTTTAAACAATAAAATCGCATTGTACGACATCCCAAGTAGAAGGATAAGGAGCTATGTGATTCAAAGAGATTCTTTATTTTTATGTCTAGATTATGATTTAATCGGAACAAATGCAGAGGAGAAGTCATTGCTGAAACCTTATGTAAATATTCTGCAAATAAACGATTCAATTTATGTAATGAGGGCATCGGATCGCAGTAAAGATGAACTTTCTGTGGTCGATTTATCAAATAAAAATATTTTATCGTTTTATAGGGATATTTTAAAACGAGATCGGACTAAAGATCAATATCTAGGATATGATTATTTGCTTAAAACCAATGGAAAATATATTATCAAAGCATATGAATCTTTTAATCGAATCGAAATACTGGAGTTATCGGATAACAAAGACCTCGTGCCCCGATATGTGATTACAGATCCACTTGAATCTCAAAATTCCACTTTGATATATTATAACGACATTATCTGTACCGATAATTGGTTTGCTTGTTTGTTTGCTGGGAATTCTTCAGGTAACGCAGTCGTTTTAGAGTTATACAATTACAAGGGGGAACAGCTA
>OJOX01000753.1_pt1 | contig 11064 bp, 8 predicted proteins | sample 1598301 | NCBI WGS metagenome assembly OJOX01 (sample SAMN03922480, study PRJEB24848) | human gut metagenome | isolation source: stool sample | host: Homo sapiens | place: Germany | collected 2011-05 | reverse complement strand
ACCAATGCCATGCTGTTGGACAAATACATGGATTATCTAGCCGAAAAGAAATTCCATCTGTTAATCAGCTTGGACGGTAACAAATGGAACAACAGCTACCGGGTGACTCCCGGTGGAGAAAGTTCATTTGAACGGAACGTCGCCAATGTGGACAAATTGAAAGAGAGATATCCCGATTACTTTGAGCAATATGTGAATTTTAATGCCGTGCTACACAACAGAAGCACGGTGGACGAAGTGTATCACTTCATTAAAGACAGATATGGCAAAAAGCCCCAGATTACCGCTTTAAACACAACAGGAATACGCCCCGAAAAGAAAGACGAGTTTAACCGGATGTTCCGAAACGTGGATTTGAAAGAAAGCGAGAACTACGAAGCATTGCTGGACGAGATGTTTATGAAGAGTCCTGAATACTATGGGGCATGCCTTTTCCTGCAGCAGTATAACAAGAATGTATATCGCTCTTATAACGATTTGTTCGCCTCGGAAAAAGCGCTTAATTTCATACCCACCGGCGGATGTGTTCCTTTTTCACGAAAGATGTTCATCACCGTAAATGGAAAAATATTAGCCTGCGAACGCATCGGCCAACAATATGGGCTGGGGACGGCATTTCCCGATGATGATATAGAATTGTCTTACCAAAGCATTGCAGACCTTTACAACAACTATTTTGACAAGCTGCGTGCTCAATGCAAGGTGTGCTACATGTCACAGTCCTGCATACAGTGCATGTTCAACATCGACCGGTTTGACTCTCTGGAAAAGGTGGCATGTCCGGGCTTTGCCAATAAAGAAAAGTTTGGAGCGTACGTGAGTCAAAAAGTATCATTTATAGAGCAACACCCGGAATCGTATGAAAGAGTAATGGAAGTGGTCTTAGCTTAAAAAAAGAATATCATGATAGACACCGAAAAAGAATATTGGTTCGCTTTTGAACCCTATATACATATCACATTAAAGGAGAAGGCAGCTTTGCTATATAATACATTGGACGGCGAATATATCAAAGCGACCGACGAGGACGAATTAAAATTCATTGCCGCCCTGTTGGACAAGAAAAACTGTGGGGTAACGAAAGTCACCGCAAAAGAATGGCAATGTGACGCTATCCGCAACTTGCTGACGACGGCAAGAGACAAGTTCTTTGCAGACTTGTATGAATGTTCACTATCCGAACAGAAGCCGATACAATTTTACCCGATACTGAACTTGCAGGAAGAAGTAGGCCGGTTGCAAAATTTCAGTTCCGGTTATGTGGGAACCAAGATGTTTACCTACCTGTATAAAATAACGGTAGATATTGAAGAGCTGGAAGGGGAAGCATTGTGTGCGCTGATGGATGAGGTCTGGGAACAGGTCCGTTCCGGCAGCCTGAAGCATTTATGTATCATCATCTACACCGCATCACAACTTCAAACCTTGCGGACATGGCTGGAAAATCATGAAGAGGCAACCGGTTGCGTGGAATGGATGATGAAAGCGGAGTTGGCTTTCAATGACAGGCACGGAATCAATGAACCGGCAACAATCATAATGAATGCGGAAGATATTCCGGCAGGAAACCTGCCCCATGCCGGTGACAGTTCCGTCTCGTGGATATTCAGGGTGCATACGGAAGATGAATTGGAAACGGTCTCCAGCCTGATAGACCGGTATGAGCTGCAGCACTACAAGATAGAGCCTGTATACGATAACACCAATCTGCCTTTCTTTGAGGAACAAGTTTTCCTGGAAAAAGAGGACATATTCTCCAAACCCGTATCCATGCAGGAGATTATGAGAAACCAAGTCCTTAATACTCATAAGTTCGGTAAGCTGTTCGTTTCCTCCAACGGCGATGTACGGGCGGGAAGTGTTTTGGAAGCTCCCATAGGGAACTTGCATGCAGAAAATATCCGACGGCTGGTTCACAAAGAAATGACAGAGGGAAAATCATGGCTGCACATCCGCAACCAAAAGCCCTGCTGTGACTGCATATATCAATGGCTCTGCCCTTCTCCGTCTGATTATGAATCGGTTATCGGCAGGTCCAACCTTTGCCACATAGAAGAATAATGAAGAACGTCTATATAGTCAATGAATGCCTGAGTTCGGCTAAAAACGGCATCGGCACCTATTTGAACGAATTGCTTTATTGCCTGCAGGCAATAGGGGCGGAAGTATGTCTGCTTACGTTCAATGCGGACTGCAAGGAGTTCAATATAACATATAGCAACAAACGGACGGAAATGAATTTTCCCTGTTTCCCCGACGGCGACTTCGGGCAACACCCTGCTGTTGTCAATCGGTTCCTGCAGTTGCATATTACTGATGGACAGGACAATGTTTTCTTCTTTAATTATTCCCTTTCGGATAAATTAATGCTGACATTAAGACGGACGTTCCCATTGTCAAAGCAAATCTACGTCATTCATGACTTTTCATGGACCGGCGTGCTGTTGGGAAATATCCGCAGGCTGAAACAGATAATGGCGGAAAGGAAAGAACCGGAGAACGACAGACGAAGGGAGTTTGTAGTAAACACCTGGCTGCGGGAACAACAGATGATGAACATCGCGGATAAGGTGGTCTGCCTCTCCAAAGGAACTTACCAAATCTTAAAAGAGACATGCCTCATTGATGAGCGAAAACTCGCCCTGATACCCAACGGCCTGAGAAAGCACAAGGGAATCAGGCCTGGCTCCAATGAGGACAAAGAACGGTGGAGAGAACAATTATTGATAGCGAAGGACAAGAAAATAGCGTTGTTTGTAGGGCGCACGAGTAAAGAAAAAGGATTTAATGCCTTGTTGGATGCCATAAGAATCGCCATAAAAAGCTGTCCCGACTTGCAACTCGTAGTTGCAGGAAGTCCGCTGCCTTCCTGTTTCTCCCAAGAGATTGCATCGGTAATCACTTACACCGGACACATCGGCAAACAGGAGCTCATCAGGTGGTATCAGCTGTCAGACATCGGCATCATACCTTCCTATTCAGAGCAATGCAGCTATGTAGGCATCGAAATGATGATGTACGGGTTGCCCGTTGTGGCATCAGACGGCTTGGGAGTGCGCGACATGTTCCATGAAGGAGAGAATGCGGCAATCGCCCGAATCGGACCATCATCCAAGGCATACGGCAACCGGCTGGCGGAAGCTATCGTCAGGGTGCTTGCCTCCAAAGAATTATCCGATAAATTAAGGCAAGGTGCAAGACGGGAATATGAACAAAGATATCATATAAAATATATGCGGCAGAAATATAAAGAATTAATCATGAGTCTATGAACTGTATAAAACCATAAAACGCATGAAGACCTTCCCCCACTACCTCCAGTTGGATGCGATGGACTGCGGCCCCACCTGCCTGCGGATGATAGCCAGATATTACGGCAAGAACTATTCGCTGCAGACGCTCCGCGAACGCTCCTTCATCACACGCGAGGGGGTATCCATGCTGGGCATCAGTGACGCGGCGGAATCCATCGGTTTCCGCACATCGGGAGTGAGGATTACCCTGAAGCAACTGGAGGAAGACGTGCCGCTTCCGTGCATCCTGCACTGGAACCAGAACCACTTCGTGGTGTGCTATGACATCAGGAAGAAAAGGAACGGATACAGGTTCCATATAGCCGACCCCGCCTCGCAGAACGTCATATACACCGAACAGGAGATGAAGAAGTGCTGGCTGGTGACAAGGACGGAAGGGGAAGAAAAGGGAACGGCACTCGCCCTGGAGCCGGCCCCCGGATTCTATGAACAGGAGGACGAAAAGGAGAAGGACGGCAGTAACAGCCTCTCCTTCTTCTTCAGGTATCTGTTGCCCTATAAAAGACAAATCGCTCACTTACTCCTGGGGATGTTGGCTGTGAGCCTCTTGCAGCTGATATTCCCTTTCCTTACGCAATCATTGGTGGATGTCGGGATTCGGGACGGGAACCTGGGCTTTATCACGCTGATTCTGACAGCCCAGCTCGTCGTCTCCGTTTCCCAACTTTCCGTGGAGTTCATACGGAGCTGGATATTGCTGCACATGAACACGCGCATCAACATATCACTCATCTCCGACTTCCTGATAAAGCTGATGAAGCTGCCGCTGCGCTTCTTCGACACCAGGATGATAGGGGACATCATGCAGCGCATCGGAGACCATAACCGCATCGAGAGCTTCCTCACCGGCTCATCGGTCGCAACGCTGTTTTCGTTTGTCAATTTCTTCATCTTCGGATGGATACTGGCCTGTTACAATCCGGTCATACTGGGCATCTTCCTGGCAGGGAACACGCTGTATGTGTGCTGGGTGCTCGTGTTCATGAAATACAGGAGGGAACTGGACATCAGGCGGTTTGCACAGGCGGCCGGGGAACAGAGCAGCCTGATACAGCTGGTGACCGCCATGCAGGAGATAAAGCTGAACAACTGCGAGAAGCAGAAAAGATGGCAGTGGGAAAGGATTCAGGTGAAACTCTTCAAAATCAGCATCCGGGGGCTGGCACTGGGACAGGTGCAGCAGACGGGCTCCGTCTTCTTCAACCGGACCACGAACATCATCATCTCCTTCATCGCTGCCAAGGCGGTGGTGGACGGACAGATGACCCTGGGCATGATGGTGTCGCTGACCTACATCATCGGGCAGCTCAACGGCCCGGTCACGTCGTTCATCGGGTTCGCACAGCAGCTGCAGGATGCGAAGATAAGCCTCGAAAGGCTCAATGAGATACACGGGAAGGAGGACGAGGAGCAGGACATCGCCTCCAAGCTCTCCGCCCTGCCCGAAAAGAGGGACATCACGCTCAGCCACGTGTCCTTCAGCTATGACGGCGCGGACCGGGACTACGTGCTGGACGACGTGTGCCTGAGCATCCCCCGGCACAAGGTGACCGCCATCGTGGGTGCCAGTGGCAGCGGAAAGACCACGCTGGTCAAGCTGATGCTGGGATTCTACACGCCCGGCAAGGGGAGCATCAGGCTGGGAGAGACGCCGCTGGGAATGATAAACCCGCACCTGTGGAGGGCTAAGAGCGGGGCGGTGATGCAGGACGGATTCATCTTCTCCGATACCATCGCGAACAACATTGCCGTAGGCACCGAACAGCCGGACATCGAACGGCTGAGGCATGCCGTGAGCGTGGCGAACATCAGGGAATTCATCGACTCGCTCCCGCTGGGCTACAACACCAGAATCGGCATGGAGGGGAATGGGCTCAGCCAGGGGCAGAAACAGAGGCTGCTGATAGCAAGGGCCGTTTACAAGAATCCCGAATTCCTCTTCTTTGACGAGGCGACCAACGCCCTGGATGCCAACAACGAGAAGGAGATTATGGAACACCTGCACGAGTTCTACCGGGGAAAGACCGTAGTGGTGGTGGCGCACCGGCTCAGCACGGTGCGCGACGCGGACAAGATTGTGGTGCTGGACAAGGGGAAAGTGGCCGAAGAGGGCACGCACCGGGAACTGACGGAGAAACGGGGACTGTACTACCGGCTGGTGAAGAACCAGCTGGAACTGGGAAACTGAGGAAAGGAGGACGGCATGGACGAGGAACGGACGCACAAGGAGATTGAACTGCGCAGCGAGGAGGTGCAGGAGGTGATGGGCAGGATTCCGCCCGCCATCCTCCGCTATGGGATTGTCGTGCTGCTGGGTATTATAGCCGTCGTCCTTGCAGGCAGCGCCTGCTTCAGCTATCCCGACACGGTGGAGACGGAGTTCACACTCACCACGCAGAACCCGCCCGCCTACATCATGGCGCAGAGCGCGGGAAGGATAGAACAGCTATATACCGCCAACTCCCAGCCTGTCGGAAAGGGCGACATGCTGGGAGTGATAGAGAACGTGGCACGCACCGAAGACCTGTTCGTGCTGCGGGAACGGATGAAGGAATGGAAGCAGGGCGGAAGCCGCACCGAGCAGGTGGGTACGCTCTTTTTCCACCGGATAGCGGAGCTGGGAAGTGTGCAGGCGGCGTATTCGTCCTGCCTGCTGGCCTGGAACAACTACCTTCAGCACATGCAGGAAAGCAGGACGTATGAGACAGAGGTGGCCAACACCGTGGCGGGTCTGCTCAACGCCGTGGCCGAATGGGAGAAGAACTATCTGCTGACAGCCCCCGCGGATGGGACGGTGGCGTTCATGCAGCTGTGGAAAAGGAACCAGTACGTGGAGGCGGGAGAGACCATGTTTGTCATTGTCCCCCACGACGCAGCCCTTCCGGTGGGCAAGGCCCTGCTGCCCATGGAGGGAATAGGGAAAGTCCGGACGGGGCAACGGGTCATCATCCGGTTGCCGGCGTTTCCCGAACAGGAGTTCGGAACCATAGAGGGAAGGGTGGAGTCCGTCTCCCCCGTGCCCGACGAACAGGGAAGGTTTGTACTGGAAATAGCACTGCCGCACGGACTGACAACCCGCTATGGCAAAGAACTGCCTTTAATAAAGACCATGACGGGAACGGCATCCATCGTCACGAAAGAAAAAAGCCTGCTCAGCAGGTTGCTGAATTTAAAATAAGAGTTTATGGGAGTCACAACATGTAATGTTTATGCCTTATGAAAGATGAAGAACTGTTTCTGAAACTATTTACTGAAGATGCCGCCCCAAGTGACCGGGTACGCTTCATCAATGAGAATATTTCAGCCGGTCAGGAACCTGTGGCCGAGGCCGACATCTGCTATTACAACATGGGCCGTATTATCGCTTGTTACACATTGGCAAGGAAATATGGAAATCAGGAGATGGAAGAGCGGGCGGATGCCCTGTTGGATGATAAGTTTGAGAATGTATCCTACGAGATGCCCTTTTGCCTGGACAATGGCTTGTTCGGGTTGGGCTGCGGATTGATTTATTTGCTTAGAAACAGGATGGTGGAAGGCGATGAGGATGAAATTCTTTCCTGCATCGACGATATGGCTTTTCGGAAGATACTTCATTTTGCAGAGGATGAAGATATTGACCGGAAAGGGTGGCTGCGCTACTTCCGGTTGCGCATAACCGGACACTGTGCAGAAAACAGAGTGACCTACCGGCTTGCACTCCGGCAATATACCCTCTATTTCCTGGACTGCATTTTGCGTCATGTCCGTAAAGGGGGCGTATTGGACAAACAGACTGTCGGGGAGGTGGAAGCCTTACACCAAATAGGAATATGCCCCGAAACAACTTTCGATATACTTTCTTTATCCGCATTGCAATCGAATCGGAAGGTTTCCTTTGTCATTCCCGTCCGTGTGGACTCGCCCGAAAGGGCACAGAATCTGGACCTGGTAGTAGAGCAGCTAATGGCTTTGAAAGATTCCATCCGGATGGAGATAAGAATTCTTGAGGCCGATGAACATCCGCATTATGAATTGAAAATCAGCGATGAACATATACACAAGACTTTTGTGAGGGATGCCTCCCCCGTCTTCCACAGAACCAAATATCTGAACCGGCTGATGCAGGAAGCTGAGGGAGCGATTGTCGGTATATGGGATACCGATGTGCTGCTTCCGAAAGAGCAAATACTGGAAGCTGTTGATGCCATAAGAAAAGGGAATGCGGTCATGAGTTTTCCATACGACGGAAGATTTTATATGCTTCCGCAGGAAGACAGTCTGCTGCTGAAGAAACGGGAAATGAACATGGAGGAATGCTGTCAGAAGATATATGAATATGTATTGGCTCACGGACCGAACTCGGTAGGAGGCGCGTTTTTGGTCAATAAGAATGTTTATATCAAGTATGGCGGAGAAAATCAACATTTCTATGGCTGGGGACCGGAGGATGCGGAACGTTGCAAGCGTATGGAGATACTTGGCTTACCCATCTATCGGGCTCAAGGACCACTCCTGCATTTGTTTCATCCCAGAATGCAGAACTCTTGGTTTGGTAATCAGAGGTTGGAGTATGCAAACAGGATGGAATTTATCAGAGTGGCAGGAATGACCAGAAGCCAATTGCTGCAATATATATCTGGATGGAGTATTGGAATATAAGAGGGATGAACTTCATCCCCCCCCCTCTGATAAACTAAAACGAGCAATCATTTTTTTTGATTGCTCGTTTTATTTGGTAGCCCCTGGGGGAATCGAACCCCCCTTTCAAGAATGAAAATCTTGCGTCCTAACCGATAGACGAAGGGGCCATCCTTGGTATCGATGATTTCTCTCTCGATTGCGAGTGCAAAGGTAGTGACTTTTTTTGAATTACCAAATATTTCCCAAACTTTTTTTCTAACTTTTTGTTCATACTCCATTGAATTGACTATTTACCTAAACTCATTTTTTATGAAAACAATCTTAAAATCAATGACTTGTATTGCTATTGGTGCAATGATGACTGAACCGGCTGCTGCGCAACAAAAAGACAACTATCCTGAACTTGAAGGGCCCGGTCCGGTAATTATTATCTCGAAGGATAAAAATGGAAAGCAAGAATTAATCGATGTATTTAACGAAACACAACGTCCGCATTTTCATGACCCTCGTGCTCCGCGTTTCTTGCTCACTGACCGGCAGGGTAAATTTGCTCTCGGTATTGGCGGTTATTTGAAGACTACCATGGAGTATGATTTTGATGGAACGGTGGATGATATCGATTTTATTCCTGCTCTAATTCCGCAACCGGGGAGTACCCAAGTGCGCAATCAGTTCCAGATGGACGCCGGCACGTCTACCATCTTCCTTAAATTGGTGGGGCGCACCAAGCATTTGGGCAATTTCATTGTCTATACGGCGGGTAACTTCCGGGGCAGTGGCAAGACCTTCGAGCTTCAGAACGCTTATCTTTCTTTCCTCGGCTTCACGATGGGCTATGACACGGGGCTGTTCATGGACCTTGCGGCTTGTCCTCCGACCATCGACTTCCAGGGACCGGATGGCATGACTTTCTATCGTGCCACCCAGTTGCGTTACGAGGCCAATCTGATGAAGGGGCTGAAAGTGGGCGTGGGTGTGGAAATGCCTTCCGTAGACGGTACGCCTGCCAAGGATGTAAGAATCAATAAACAGCGCATGCCGGATATTCCTGCTTATGTGCAATATTCTTGGACAAAGGGCAGCCATGTGCGTGTGGGCGGAATTTTGCGTAGCATGACTTACGAAGACGAGGTCAGCAACAAGGCGAAATCCATTACCGGATGGGGCATTCAGGCATCGGCAACGGCCGGGCTGGGTAATTTCCGTGCATACGGACAGTTTACATACGGTAAGGGCATTGCCCAATATCTGAATGACATGAGTAACTTGAACGTGGACATTGTGCCGGTGGCTGATGAGGCCGGACGAATGCAGGTGCTTCCCATGCGTGGATGGTTTGCGGGGTTGCAATATAACTTCTCGAAGCGTGTTTTTGCTTCCACCTCTTATAGCCAGTCACGTTTGTTTACCAAGGATTGCTATGCTCACTTCAACGAGACCCAGTATAAAAAAGGACAATATCTGGTGGCAAACGTATTTTGGAATGTGACTCACAATTTTCAAGTGGGGGTGGAGTATTTGCATGGATGGCGTGAGGATTTCAATGACCTGAGCCGCGAAGCGAACCGAATCAACCTGAGTGCACAATATAATTTCTAGGGCTTTACCTGTTTTCGAGCGGACACATGGGATCGCCCGAAAACAGGTAAAACGATAATAATTACATATTCTTTATCTCGTCCAGATTCTTTTGGATATCTTCGTCTTTCAATTCGTAATTCATCAGATTACCTGCCAGATATTGGTCGTATGAAGCCATATCAATCAGACCGTGACCTGAAAGATTGAACAGAATGACTTTTTCCTCGCCTGTTTCTTTGCATTTTTCGGCTTCGCGCACTGCGGCGGCAATCGCGTGGCAAGACTCCGGTGCCGGAATAATACCTTCGGCTTGTGCGAATAAACAGCCTGCTCGGAAGGACTCCAATTGCTGGATATCTACGGCTTCCATTAAGTTATCTTTTAATAACTGCGATACAATGACACCTGCACCGTGATAACGAAGACCACCGGCATGAATGTTGGCCGGAGCAAAGTTATGACCCAGTGTAAACATCGGCAACAAAGGAGTATATCCGGCTTCATCACCATAATCATATTGGAATTTACCGCGGGTCAGCTTCGGACATGAAGCCGGTTCTGCAGCAATGTATCGGGTTTTCTTTCCTTCGAGGATGGTGTGGCGCATGAATGGGAAACAGATACCGCCAAAATTGGAACCGCCGCCAAAACATCCGATAATCATATCGGGATATTCGCCTGCCATTTCCATTTGCTTTTCAGCTTCCAGACCGATGACGGTTTGATGCAGCGTCACGTGGCTCAGCACGGAGCCGAGTGTATATTTACAGTTGGGAGTGGTCATGGCCAGCTCGATGGCTTCGGAAATGGCTGTGCCCAGTGAACCCTGATAGTTGGGGTTGCGGGTAATGATATCTTTACCGGCGCGGGTAGACATAGAAGGTGAAGCGGTGACCGTGGCACCGAATGTTTGCATGATGCTGCGGCGGTATGGCTTTTGATTATAGCTGATTTTTACCTGATAGACAGCAGCTTCCAATCCGAATACTTTGGCGGCATAAGAGAGGGCGGCTCCCCATTGGCCTGCACCGGTTTCGGTGGTGACATTGGTGATACCCTCTTCCTTGCAATAATAGGCTTGTGCAAGTGCCGAGTTCAGTTTGTGCGAACCGATGGGACTCACACTTTCATTCTTGAAATAGATATGTGCGGGAGTACCCAATGCCTGTTCCAATCCGTAAGCACGTACCAAGGGTGTACTGCGATAATATTTATACATTTCGCGTACAGCTTCGGGAATTTCAATCCATGCATCGGTTTGGTTCAGTTCCTGTCGGCAAAGTTCTTTGGCAAAGATAGGAAAGAGGTCTTCGGGTTTCAGGGCTTCTTTGGTTTTGGGATTCAGAGGTGGCATGGGCTTAGTCTTCATGTCAGCCTGTATGTTGTACCAGTATTTAGGAATTTCGTCCTCCGGCAAGATAAAACGTTTCTGTTTTGTACTCATAGCATTTCAAATTAATAGTTTTGGGGTCAAAATTACGTAAAAAAAGAATTGCCTACTAATAAAACGGCTTCTTTTTTTTATTTGTAGCCAAAAGAAAAACAA
>OJOX01000733.1_pt1 | contig 11348 bp, 10 predicted proteins | sample 1598301 | NCBI WGS metagenome assembly OJOX01 (sample SAMN03922480, study PRJEB24848) | human gut metagenome | isolation source: stool sample | host: Homo sapiens | place: Germany | collected 2011-05 | reverse complement strand
CGTCAGATGTGTATAAGAGACAGCAGTCACGGCGCAGCCTCCTTTCCCCTATCCGGTTTCCCGTTGGGCATATCATGCCCAAAAACGGCTCTCTATATTATAAATACGATAAAAAGCCGCCAAACACTTGTATGAAATGTAAAAATTTCATGGGAAATTCTGCTTTCTTGCCAGAAATGACTGCGCAGCATCAAAAAGCTGCGTAAAGTGGTTTGCTGATCGTCACTTCGGCACTGCCGCGGGTCAGCTCGCTCAGGTCATGGCACAGGGCTTCTTCGGTTCCGGCAGGCATGCGCCAGCGCAGGGTCACAGCATCGGCATACTCCGGTTCCTGCAGTTTGGCCCCGGCGGCTGCGATCATCCGCTGGGCCTGTTCAAACTTGGGGTATGGCACGGTCACGGCGCAATCTGTCACCAGCCGCATGCTGACAATCTCCGCCTGCTGCAAGGCTCCGGATGCCGCCGCGGTGTAGGCCCGCACCAGCCCGCCGGTACCCAGCAGAACTCCGCCAAAGTACCGCGTAACCACCACGATCACATCCGAAAGCCCTGCATGGCCGATGGCTTCCAGCACGGGGGTACCGGCGGTTTTGGCGGGTTCGCCGTCATCACTGTAGCGGGTGCGGCCGCCCTCGCGCAGAACATAGGCATACACATTATGCCGCGCGGTGCGGTTGGCCGCTTTGATGCGGTTCAGGTGGGCAAGGGCAGCTTCCTCGGTATCGGCAAACGCAGCGGAAGCAATAAATCGGGAGCGCTTTTCTTCATATTCAAAGGTGGAAATACCGCGGATCGTTTGATAGTCCGGCATAGGGGGTTCTCCTTTGAGATGCAAGATGATGTATTTGAAAAAAATACCGCAGATGTTGCCATCTGCGGTATACAAAACCTTAATGCAATTACTTGCCAGCCTTGTTGGCGTAGCGGCGCTTAAAGCGCTCAACACGTCCGCCGGTGTCAACCAGCTTCTGCTTGCCGGTGTAGAAGGGATGGCACTTGCTGCAAACTTCAACGCGGATCTCCGGCTTGGTATCGCGGGTATGGATCACGTTGCCGCATGCGCAGGTAATGGTGCAATCCACATAGTTGGGATGAATACCCTGCTTCATTTTCATTTCACCTCTTTCTCGATCATGACTAAAGGGAGCCATACTTGATATATGTGCTCATCACAATCTTCGAATTTCGGCTACCAGCAGACGCCATCCTGTGCGTGTGGAGCAGCCCTCTGAACGATTGCTAGAGTATTTTACCAGAGTTTTTGTGTTTTGTCAAGTAGTGCGGGCAATCTTTTGCGGCGGCAAATTGCCAGCAAAAGTGCAATCATTTATATGCCCATCCTGGACGTCGAGGACGCCGTCTCCTACTGTGGGGCAAAGTACATCACACGTTTTTTGTATCTGCTCCGGTAAGTTTCCGGCGGAGTCGGGTACCCCCGCCCTACTGGGTGTTTGTGGGTTGGCCGCACACAATAAAATGCTCTGTAGGGAACGGTCTTGACCGTTCTGGGGCCTTGTAGCAGATGCCGCAACAATTTTCCGCAAAGCCTTTGGCTCCCCTTCGAGAGGAGCTGTCGCCGAAGGTGACTGAGGGGTGATTCCCCAAGCGGAGCCTGAAAATGCGCGTTATTTCCTCACTGCGGCGGCTAGGGGGCTGCATACAAAAAAGGCCGTCTGCGTATTACAGCAGGCGGCCCAAAAGCGCCAAACCTATGGAATCACATTATGCCAGCAGCGGCTTAACGGCAGCGGCCAGTTCTTCTTTCTTGGCTTCGGCTTCGGCCAGGTCTTTGCCCTTGGTGGTAAAGTAGGTCTTGATCTTCGGCTCGGTGCCGGAGGGGCGCACCACAACGGTGCAGCCGGATGCCAGGGTGTAGATCAGCACGTTGGCGGCGGGCAGACCGGTCTCTTCAGGCTTTTTATAGTCCACAACCTTTACAACGGCGTCACCGCCAAAGTCCTTGGGCGGGTTCTCGCGCAGGCCGGACATAATGCCCACCATCTTGTCCATGCCGGACAGGCCCGGGAACTCAAAGCTGTCCACCTTGTTCAGGTAGCGGCCATATTCGGTGTAGATACGCTCCAGCTCTTCCTTGATGGAGGAGCCCTTGGCGCGGTAGTAGGCGGCCATCTCGCAGATCAGCATCGAGCCGATGATGGCGTCCTTGTCGCGGACATAGGGGCCAGCCAGATAGCCGTAGCTTTCCTCAAAGCCGAAGATAAAGCGGTCAACCTCGCCGTCAGCCTCCAGCTTGGCGATCTGGTCGCCGATCCATTTGAAGCCGGTCAGCACATTGCGGCACTCGACGCCGTAATGCTCAGCGACCTTGTCGGCCAGCGGGGTCGAGACGATGGATTTGCACATGACGGGGTTCTTCGGCATCGTGCCCTGCTCGATGCGGCCCGCGCAGATGTAGTCCAGCAGCAGAACGCCGACCTCGTTGCCAGAGAGCAGCTCATAGCTGCCATCCTTGCACTTGACGGCGATGCCCACGCGGTCTGCGTCAGGGTCGGTAGCCAGCATCAGATCAGCGCCGGACTTTTCGGCCAGCTCCAGACCCAGGCGCAGAGCCTCAAAAATTTCGGGGTTGGGGTACGGGCAGGTCGGGAAGTTGCCGTCGGGCTCCTTCTGCTCGGGCACGATGGTGATATCGGTGATGCCGATGTCGCCCAGGACATGGGTGACGGGCACAAGGCCGGAGCCGTTCAGCGGGCTGTAGACCAGCTTGAGACCGGCAGTCTTGCAGATACCCGGGCGGATGGAGCGGGCCTCGATGGCGGCATAGAGGGCGTTGATGCAGTCGTCGCCGACATACTCGATCAGGCCCTGGGCCAGACCATCCTCAAAGGAAATGAGCTTGGCCCCGGTCAGGATATCCGTCTTTTGGATCTCGGCGTAGACAATGTCGGCGGCCTCATCGGTCATCTGGCAACCGTCCGGGCCGTAGGCCTTGTAGCCGTTGTACTTGGCGGGGTTGTGGCTGGCCGTGACCATGATGCCCGCGTTGCAGTTGTAGTAGCGGGTGGCAAAGCTCAGTGCGGGAACCGGCATAAGGGCCTTATAGATGCGGACCTTGATACCGTTGGCGGCCAGCACCTCGGCAGCGGTCTTGGCGAACAGGTCGCTCTTGATGCGGCTGTCATAGCTGATGGCAACGGTCTGGCTGCCGCCCTGGGTCTTGACCCAGTTGGCAAGGCCCTGGGTGGCCTGGCGGACAACGTAAATATTCATGCGGTTGGTGCCTGCGCCGATGACGCCGCGCAGACCGGCGGTGCCGAATTTCAGGGCTACGGCAAAGCGGTCCTGGATGGCGGCATCGTCGCCCTTGACGCTTTCCAACTCAGGTTTCAGGTCGGCGTCGTCCAGCTCTGCGGCGAGCCAGCGCTCATACATATCTTGATACATAAGTAAAACACCTTCACTTTCCATAGGAAATACTAACTTAGGTATACTCTAAATATACCAACTTTGCCGTACTCTGTCAATCGAATTTTGTTTATTTTTGCCTGATTTTTACAGTTTCTTTCGCCTTTTGCCCTTGCCAAACGGCGTTTTCCAGTGTATAGTGAAGGTATCTGCTCTGCACATCGATGATTATATCCAAGGAAAGCCGTGGACCCATATGAAACATACGCCTGAACTCATCGTCATGTTGACTCACAACGACGTCACTGTGCCCGATGCCGCCGCAGTCTTTGCCCGGTGCCAGCACACCCGCGCCCGGTATTGGGGCTTTAAAGAGGAAGGGCTTCCCTTCGCCGAGATGCAGGCCCTGTTTGCCCGGATGAAAGCCTGCGGCAAGACGACCTGTTTGGAGGTTGTCGCCTACACTGAGCCAAAATGCCTGCGCGGGGCCGAAATGGCCGCTGCCTGCGGGTGTGATATCCTGATGGGTACGGTCTACTCTGACGCCGTCCATGCTTATTGCCGCGCCCATGGGCTGCGGTATATGCCCTTCGTTGGGCAAATTTCTGGCCGTCCCTCTATCCTGCACGGCACCCCGGCGGGGATGATCTGCGAGGCCGAGGGCTATTTGGCCAAGGGCGTGGATGGCATTGATCTGCTGGGCTACCGCTATACCGGCAACGCGGCGACGCTGAATCGTGCGTTCATCGCGGCGGTCCATGCGCCGATCTGTCTGGCGGGCAGTGTGAACAGCTTTGCCCGGTTGGATGAAATCAAAGCTGCCGGGGCCGCGTATTTCACCATCGGCAGTGCCTTTTTTGCGCACGCTTTTGGCGGGGATATCGCCGACCAGATCAACACCGTCTGCGACTATATGGAGGCCCCGCATGCTTGAGCGTTGGTACCCCACGGCCCATGTTCCCAGTGTATTTGCCATCGACTATGAAAAGCTGGCCGCGCTGGGCTACAAAGGCATTTTGTTTGACATTGACAACACTCTTGTCCACCACGGCGACGATTCCACGCCCGAGGTGGACGCGCTGTTCCGCCATATCCACAGCCTGGGGCTGAAAACACTGCTGCTCTCCGACAATTCTGCCGCGCGCATCGAGCGATTCAACCGCAATATCCGCACGCTTTTTATTGCCGAGGCGGGCAAGCCCGACCCCGCTGCCTACCGCCGGGCCTGCGCCATGCTGGGCCTGCCGCCCGAGCAGGTCGTCTGCGTCGGCGACCAGGTGTTCCGGGATATCCGCGGTGCAAACCGCGCCGGGCTGGACAGCATCCTAGTGGATTTCATCCGGCTGCCCGGCGAGACGCACTATGGCAAAAAGCGTGTGCTGGAAAAAGCCATCCTCTGGTTTTACCACCGTGACCCAAGCCGCCGGGGCCGTCTGGACGGCATAGGAAAGTGAGGCAGCTTCATGTTCTGCGATATCAGCCCGACCTGTTACAAAATTGCGCTGCAAAAGGAAATCTGCAAGCGCCATATCAAGAATTTTTTTTCACAGGAAAACTATGCCGACACGCAGGATACCGCGCCTCTGCCCTGCATAGTGGCGCAGTACAGTTCGCACCTCATCAAGCGCGGCAAGGGCATCGACCCTGTCTTGCAGGAGAACAAGGCCGTCAACATCCGCCTTGCCAATGAAAAGCTCAACGGCATTCTCATCCGCCCGGGCGAGACGTTTTCCTTCTGGCATCGGGTGGGCAAGACGACCAAGCGCAAGGGCTACCGGGATGGGCGGATTTTGGTGCGTAATCATATTCTGCCGGGCATCGGCGGCGGGCTGTGCAACCTGGCAAACACGATTCACCGCGTTGTGCTGGTAAGCCCTCTGACCGTGACCGAGTTCCACAAGCACTCCGACGCGCTGGCCCCCGACGAGGGGCCGCGGGTGCCGTTCAGTTCCGGCACGTCGGTGTTTTACAATAACGGCGACTACCGTTTTAAAAATGAGACGGACCAGACGTTCCAGCTGCTGTTGTGGTGCGATGAGGACAACCTCTACGCCGAGCTGCGCTGTGAGCGCCCCCTGCCCTGCCGCTACCGCATTGTGGAGGAAGGGCACCACTTCCAAAAAGAGGGCGGCAAATATTACCGTGTGTCGAAGATTTACAAGAAGACACTGGACGCACAGACCGGGCAGCTGCTGCACCGGGAGCTTGTGCTGGACAACCATTCCGAAGTCATGTATGACCCCGCGCTGATTCCCGGCGTGGAAAAACTGTAAAGGGAGCCGCCTATGTATGCAAAAGTGACAAGCCTCGGCGTGACCGGGTTAGCCGGGTACATCGTGCAGGTGGAGGCCGATCTGTCCGGCGGGCTGCCGCAGTTCAATCTGGTGGGCCTGCCGGATTCGGCGGTGAAGGAGAGCAGCGAGCGGGTGCGCAGTGCCATCAAGAACCTGCACTACGAGTGGCCCGCCAGCCGTATTACCATCAACCTGGCCCCCGCCGACGTGCGCAAGACCGGGCCGGTATACGACCTGCCGGTGTTCGTGGGCATTCTGGCCGCGCAGGGCAAGCTGCCCGTCCCCGGCGGCGAACGGGCGTTTTTAGGGGAGCTGGGCCTGGACGGCACATTGCGCCCCGTGACCGGCGTTCTGCCCATGGCGATGGCCGCTGTGCAGAACGGCGTGAAGGAGCTGTTTCTGCCCGCCGAGAACGCTGCCGAAGCCGCTGTGGCCGAAGGGTTGACCGTCTACCCTGCCCGCAGTGCCCAGGATGTTGTGCTGCACCTGTGCGGCGCGGATCCCATCACTCCGGCCACGCCGGAAGGGTACGATGAGAACGGCGTCTGGCTGGGGCCGGATATGGCCGATGTGCGCGGGCAGAGCGAGGCCCGCCGGGCGATGGAGGTTGCCGCCGCAGGTGGGCACAACCTGCTGTTGGTCGGCCCGCCGGGTACCGGTAAGTCCATGCTGGCAAAACGGTTGCCGGGCATTCTGCCGCCGCTGACCTATGAGGAAGCGTTGGAAACGAGCGCGATTTATTCGGTGGCCGGGCTTTTGCGCGGCGGCGCGGGACTGGTCAGGGAAAGGCCGTTCCGCAGCCCGCACCACAGTGTCAGTTCCACCGCCATCGTGGGCGGCGGGTCTGTGCCCCGCCCCGGCGAGGTGAGCCTGGCCCACAACGGTGTGCTGTTTTTGGATGAGCTGCCGGAGTTTGCCCGCGACACGCTGGAGGTGTTGCGCCAGCCGTTGGAGGATGGCAAAGTCACGGTCAGCCGCGTGCATGGGTCGGCATCCTACCCCTGTAAGTTTATGCTGGTGGCCGCCATGAACCCCTGCAAGTGCGGCTACTTAGGCCACCCGACGCGGGAGTGTACCTGCACGCCCAGTGCCGTGGATGCCTACCGGCGGCGCATTTCGGGGCCGCTGCTGGATCGTATCGACCTGCACGTCGAAGCGCTCCCGGTGGAATATGACGATTTGGCGTCGGAGTTAGGCGGCGAGCCGAGTGCCGACATACGCGCCCGGGTCATGGCCGCCCGCGCCTTGCAGCGGGAGCGGTACAAGGCCCTTCGTGGCGTGCGCTGCAACGCGCAGCTGCCTTCCAGTGCGCTGCGCCGCTACTGCCGCATGACCCCCGCCGCCGAGAAAATTTTGCGCGGCGCATTTGAACGGCTGGGATACAGCGCCCGCGCCTATGACCGCATTTTGCGGGTAGCCCGCACCGTGGCCGATTTGGACGGAAGTGATGTTTTAGACGCCGCGCATCTGTCCGAGGCGCTGCAATACAGGAGTCTGGACAGGAAGTTTGGGATGAGGTAAAAAAAGTCGGCCTGCGGATTGCTTGGTGTGCAATCCGCAGGCCGGCTTGTTCCTAGTAATCCCGGCATAGGCAGCGCCGCTTTGTAACGGTACTGCCTATGTTTATTTTTGCAGGATTTCCAGCAGTTTTGCAGCGCTTTTGTCCCAGCTGTATTTTTCCAGCAGGACGGCAGGGGCGGCGGCGGGCGGGGTGACGGCAGAAACATCGCCGGGGTTGGTGCTCAAATCAATATAGGCGGCGCAGTCGCCGTAGACTTCGCGCATACAGGGGGTATCGCTGACGATGATCTCAGGCGCACCGCAGGCGACGGCCTCCAACGGCGGGATACCGAACCCCTCGTAGAGCGTCGGGAAAAGGAACGCTTTGCAGTGGGCCATCAGCGCTTTGGCCTCACCGTCGGCGACATAGCCGAGGTAGAGCACGTTGGGCAGGTCGGCCAGCCCCAGGCGCTCGGCCTCGGCGGCCAGGCTACCGCCACCCGCAATGGCAAATACCGCGTCGGGCTTTGCCTTGGCCGCGCGCAGCACCCAGGGGAAGTTTTTGTTTTTCAGCAGGTTCGCCATGCTGAAATAGTACGCACCCCTTTGCAGCTGCGGATGCTTGGCAAAAATGCCGTCATCGGGTGTCAGGCGCTGCATCTGTTGCCAGGCGTTGTAGACGACGTTCACTTTTTCCAGCGGCACACCGTAATATTTGTGAATTTCGGATTTGGAAAACTCCGACACCGTGATGATGCGCTCGGCCTTTTGGGCAATGCGGCGGTATTGCAGACAGTGCCAGGCGGCGCTCAGGCGGTCGCGGCCGGACGTATAAAAATCGCGCCGGGCACGGTAGCAGACATCGTGAATGACTGCAATGCCGCGGAAGCCGAACCATGGAATAATGTTGCACGTAGCAAGGCCCTTGGCTCCGCGCCGCTTTAAATATTCAGGGTAATCCAGCTGCTGCCAGGCAAGGCCCCGGCGGGTGCCGAAGGGCACGGCCCGGATGTTCTGGTAGGCCGGGGTGGTCACGCCCTGCGGGGTGACGATCTCCACAAAATCGGGCGGCACAATGCGATCCAGGGCGGCCAGCAACTCAATGGAATAGCGCTGGATGCCCGAGACGCGCTGAGCGAAAAAAGAGCCATCGACGGCCCAGATGGTGTTGGACATAGGGTACCTCGTTTATACATTATAGTGTGCGTCAGATGCGGGCAGAGCAGAGCCCCGCCCCTACACTGCAAATTGTTGTTTATAATGCAGGATTTTGTTGACGCTTTGGTCAAGGCGGGCTTCGGATATCGTGCCGTTTTGCACAGCGGCAAGGACAGCATCGTAGGCTTCCGGCAGGGAGTTTGGCATCAAAAGTACATCACACCCCGCCTGGATGGCCTGAATGGCAGCCTCTCCGGGAGTGTAGGCTTTTGTGATGGCGTCCATCGAAAGTGAGTCGGTGACGATCAGCGTGTTCTCTGCGTCGGGAATCATCGCAATCAGCTCCGCCGAGAGGGTCGCAGGGGTGTCGCTGCCGATCACGTTCGGCGCGGCGATGTGCCCCACCATGACAGCGTGCAGGCCGGTATCCGCCGCAAAGGGCAGCAGCTCGCAGTTTTCCAGTTCTTCGCGGGTCTTGTAGGTCACGGCCAAGTCGGTGTGGCTGTCCTCGGCAGTGTCGCCGTGGCCGGGGAAATGCTTGAGCGTGGGCAGGATGCCGTTTTGCCGCAGGCCCTCCGCCGCAGCGGCGGCCATTTGGACAGCGGTGGCGGCATCCGACGAGAATGCACGCTCTCCGATGATGGGGTTATCGGGGTTGGTGTTCACGTCAGCGTCGGGCGCAAAGTCCATATTGAAGCCGTAGGTTTTCAGGTACCCGCCGATGGTCTGCCCCATAGCGCGGGCGTTCTCAGGATCGCCCGATGCACCCACTGCGGCGGCACTGGCATAGCGGGGCAGGTCAAAGGCGTCGTTGTTCGCCAGCCGCGCGACCATGCCGCCCTCCTCATCCACCGTGATGAACAGCGGCGTGGCGCTGGCGGCCTGCAAGTCTTTATTGAAGCGCGCCAGCTGGGACGGTGACTCGATATTTTTGCCAAACTGGCAGATGCCGCCCACCGGGTATTGCTGCAGTGTCTCCCGCATGGCGTCGGTCACTTGGGTCACACCGTCGGCTCTGAGATCGTCAATGGTCTCCTGGGAGAGGGTCAAATCGAGGGCGTCCGGCCGGACAATGAAAAGCTGACCGACTTTTTGTTCGAGGGTCAGGGTTGCGGCCGTGGAGGCTGGGGTTTCTGTTGGCGCGGGGGTGGCCGTGGAGGCCGGGGCGGAGGCACAAGCGGTAAGGAGAAGAGCAGCAAGGATAGGAAGGAGGGTTTTCATGGGCAGAGTTCTCCTTTCGGTTTTCGAGGGGGCGGCTGTGGGAAGGTGCGGCAGAGTGAGGGCGTCCCGCCCTGCAAATCAACGGATAAATGGGCATCTTCCTTACACGTGCGGGCCGGGCATCCCCGGCCCCTGCAATGGCACTACCTTATATGTATAGTAGCATATTTCCTCTGCCGGGGCAAGAAAAAAGAGAGGGACAGCATCTCCCTCTCTTTTGTACCTGTTAGTCCGGCAGGCTGGCGGCGTAGTCGTTCTCGCCGCCTACCGGGTACTGGGCTACCACGTCGGTGGTCGCTGCCGTCTCGGCGGTGGCGGTGGCATCATGCAGCGTCTCCTTCGTCACAGCAAAAGCTGCCTTGTGATCGGCGTTCACCTCATACACCACGGTGGGCGCGGCGTCGCTGGCAAGGTAGCACAGGCTGTCGGTGGTGTCGGTGGCCTCCGTGCCAAACCGCACCGTCAGGCTTGTGCCGTCGGTGAAGGTCAGCGTTGCGGTCACGTCCGGGTCATCCAGGCCGTAGGCGCTGTCTGCGTCTGGCGTCGTGATGGTCCATGCCGTCTGCATCTGTAAGATCGTGTTGACCATCTTTTTGACGCTGCTTTGGTTCAGGGCGTAGCCTGCATCGTCGGTCAGCGTCCAGCTGCCGTCAGTCTGGGTGAAGTTCAGGCCGTTCATCTGCATCGACACCACATCATCCAACGTCTTGTCGGTCAGTGTCTGGGCCTTGTACAGGTCACGGGCAGATTTGCTCAAGGTAGCCAAATCGCTGCGTTTGACCGTGTAGGCCGCGCCGGTGTCGTCGTAGACGTAATAGACATCGGCCACACTGTTCAGCTGGTCAACGGTCAGGCTGACGCTCTCCTCTCCCGCGCCGATGGCAATGGTCATCTGGGGGGTAGCACTCTTTTCGGGCAGGTCGGTCAGGTCACTGCCCTCCAGCTTGCGCTGGGCGGTCAGGTTGGCGTAACTCTCTACAAGGCTGGCGGTTTTCGTCTGGTCCAGCGGCAATGTTGGGTCGGATTCCAGCATCCAGTCGCCGGAGCTGTTTTTGACCAGCGTCACATCCTGGTTGTTGCCCGCGTAGGCCAGGCGGTCGATATCCTCCACCGCAAAGCTGCACAACGGCAGCGTCGCGTCGGTGGTATCGTCCCCGCGCTGCAATACGGCCAGCAGCACGACCAGCACCGCCATGACAATGACCAGCACCACCAGCGGCAGCATCTTTTTTGTGTTTTTCATGGTGGCTCCTTATCTGCGGCGGCGCACGACGCAAACCACCGCACCCGCAATCAAGCAGATGATGGGCAGCACCAGCGTAAACAGCACGCCCAGCGGCAGTGCGGCCGAGGTCGGCACGCTCAGCGAGGCCGCGCTCATGCTCTTAGCGCTGATGACGGCGGTCGTCTGTTCGCCATTCATCCAGTTGACGACGCTGCCCAGAAACTGCGCGTTGCCGCCGGAGACGGTCTGGTTGATGTTGGACAGCAACAGGTTCGGGCAGTTGACCCAGACGACCCGTGCGCCAGTGGTGACGTTCTCCGCCGCCACGGCCACAGCAAAGGTGCCCTCAGGGTCGGTGTCGGCTTTCTGGGCGGTCTCGGCGGTGGCGTAGTTCTCCATCGAGTAGGCTGCGTCGCCGGTGGTCAGCAGATCGGTAAAGCTGAACTCGCTGTCCGCATCGGTGGTGATGCCCTGGGCGATGGGGGTGTAGACCATCATATTCTGGGACACACCCGCCGTAATTTCGTTGCTGGCCAGCGTGGGCAGCAGGTAGGTCTGAGGGTAGCCATAGGGGTAGTGGCTGT
>OJOX01000717.1_pt1 | contig 11514 bp, 10 predicted proteins | sample 1598301 | NCBI WGS metagenome assembly OJOX01 (sample SAMN03922480, study PRJEB24848) | human gut metagenome | isolation source: stool sample | host: Homo sapiens | place: Germany | collected 2011-05 | reverse complement strand
ATCTAAGATAGACCGCATCAACGCTCTTGCCAGAAAGGCAAAATCCATCGGCCTGACCGAGCGCGAGACCGCCGAGCGCAATGCCCTGCGCAAAGAGTACCTGACCGATATGCGTGCCTCGTTCAGGCAGCAGCTGGATAACACCTATGTCCAGACCGCCGACGGTGCAAAGATACCTTACGCGGAGTATGCGAAACTGAGCAAAAAGACTTCCCCCGCGGGGGAAGTTGGCCGCGAAGCGGACTGATGAGAGGCAGCCCTGACTTGCCTGCGCATAACGTGTTCCTACGCCAAACGCGCCCCTCATCCGGCTCTTCGAGCTACCTTCCCCCAAGGGGGAAGACAGAACATACGGAATCCGCACAAATTCTTGTACAAAACATCTATAGAATTTCCTTGACAGCTATGCTATAATGATTGATGGCAGCGGATCCCGGAGATTCCGGAAAAGGCTGAAATGCCTATTTACTTACAAAAGAGGTAGAAACGTATGCTTACTTCCATTACCGGCATTAACTGGGGCGACGAGGGCAAGGGTCGCATGGTCGACCTGCTCAGCCAGAATTATGACATTGTTGCGCGCTATCAGGGCGGCGACAATGCAGGCCACACCGTCAAGAACGAGCGCGGCAAATTCGTCCTGAACCTGATTCCCTCCGGCATCCTGCGCCCGGACGTCGTCTGCGTCATGGGCGGCGGCATGGTCATTGACCCCGAGCACCTGGAAAAGGAAATCGCTTCGCTGACCGAAAAGGGTGTGGAAATCACCCCCAAGAACCTGAAAATTTCTGACCGCGCCACCATCACCATGCCCTTCCATGTGGCACAGGACGGCCTGGAGGAGGAGCGCCTGTCCAAGACCGGTGCCCAGTTTGGCTCCACCAAGCGCGGCATTGCCTACTCCTACGGCGACAAGTACATGAAAAAGACCCTGCGCATGGGCGACCTCGTACATATGGACGCCAGCGTCAAGAAGCGTCTGGAGACGATCGTTGAGTCCAAGAACCTGACGATGGTGAACATCTACGGCCAGAAGCCTGTCAGCGTCGAGGAAATGTGGGCCTGGTGCGAGAAGTACGGGAAGCTGTTTGCCCCCTACATCTGCGACGTGGGCGACTATCTGGACAAGGCTGACCGTGAGGGCAAGAAGATCATGTTCGAGGCCCAGCTGGGCGCACTGCGCGACATCGACTTCGGCATTTATCCCTATACCTCTTCTTCCAACACCGTTTCCGCCTATGCGCCCATCGGTGCGGGCATCCCGGGCCATAAGCTGAACCTCTCCATCGGCATCATGAAGGCCTATTCTTCCTGCGTCGGTGAGGGTCCCTTTACCACCGAACTGGCTATGACCGAGGCTGAGAAGGATGTGCTGCGTGAGCACGGCCACGAGTACGGTGCAGCCACCGGCCGTCCCCGCCGTGTCGGCCCGTTCGACGCTGTGGCAAGCCGCTACGGTGTGCAATGCCAGGGCTGCGACGAACTGGCACTGACCCTGCTGGACGTCCTCGACTACATGGAGGAAGTGCCCATCGTCACCGCCTACAAACTGACCGATGGCACCACCACGACCCGCTTCCCGATGGGCAAGACGCTGGACGATGCCCAGCCTGTTGTGGAGAAAGTCCCCGGCTGGCACTGCGATATCACCGGCGTGCGCAAGTTTGAGGATCTGCCCCAGGCCGCCCAGAACTACGTCAAGCGCCTGGAAGAGCTGGTCGGCTGCAAGATCAAGTACATCTCCGTCGGCCCCGAGCGCGACGCCTGCATCATGCGGGAGTGATTTCCGGCAAAGGCGGCCGCTGATGCGGGCGGATAAGGAATCCGCCCCTGCAATGTAGGAGTCGATGCCCGCGTCGACCCACCAGACTGCAGTTCAAAATAGAAACCAACCCAAAAGGCAGACCCTTACCCGGTCTGCCTTTTTCTGAAAAAAGGGGGTATTCCCGCTGATAGACCTGCTGATAAAAATCTTCATCAAAAACCACGAACACACCGCTGACCGCGCCGTCCGCACGGCTTACGGCAACTTGGCCTGCTTGGTCAGCGTGGTGTGCAACCTGCTGTTAGCGGGCGGAAAAATCGCCGTCGGCGTGCTGACCGGCAGCGTTGCCATCACTGCAGACGGCATGAACAACCTCTCCGACGCCAGTTCCAATATCGTAAGCCTTGTGGGGTTCAAGCTCGGCGCACGCCCGGCAGACTCGGAACATCCCTACGGCCACGCGCGGTATGAATACCTGGCCGGGCTGGCCGTGTCGGTCATGATTCTCGTCATCGGTGTGGAGCTGCTGAAAGAGAGCTTTGCCAAAGTCCTGTACCCCACGGCGGTGGCCTTCAACTGGGTCATGGTCGCGGTGCTGGCGGCATCCATCCTCGTCAAGCTCTGGATGAGTGCCCTCAACAAGCACATAGGCACAGCCATTGAGTCGGAGACGCTGCTTGCCACTGCCGCTGACGCCCGCAATGACGTCATCACCACGGCAGCGGTGCTGGCAGCCACGATTTTGACGAAGCTCACCGGCTTTGACCGCATCGACGGCCTGATGGGCCTGGGCGTAGCGGCGTTCATCCTGTACAGCGGTGCCATGCTTGTGAAAGACACCATTGACCCGCTGTTGGGCGCAGCCCCCGACCCGGAATTGGTGGAGCACATCGAGAAAAAGGCATTGAGCTACCCCGGCGTGCTGGGCGTGCATGACTTGATGATCCACGATTACGGCCCCGGCAGCCGCCTTGTCAGCTTCCACCTGGAAATGGACGCCAAGGACGACGTCATGCACAGCCACGATGTCATTGACCGTATCGAGCGTGACCTGCTCGTCGAGGATGGGGTGATCGCCACGGTACACTTTGACCCCATCGTCACCGGCGATGCCCACGTGGACGAGCTGAAAACCTTCTTACAGAACGAGGTCAAGGAGCTGGAACCGCTGGCAAACATCCACGATTTGCGCATCGTGCCTGGCCCGACGCATACCAACGTGATTTTTGACTGTGCCGTGCCGGCTGAGTACATGGCCGACAAGCAGCACCGCGGCGTCAAGCTCGTCAACGCCTTGCGCAATTCCGTACAGGCCAAATGGCCCGACCATTTTTGCGTCATAAAGTTGGAACCTGATTACGCTCCGGTGCATCATGAGGGAAAAACGTAACCACGTAGGGGCAGGGTATGCCCTGCCCTCGGCGTAAAAATAATAGTGATGTAAAGGCAAGGCAGAGGGCCGGACATAGCCGACCTCTATCGAGCGGCCTTGCGGAAAGTAAAACCATATAAAGGAGACATACAGCATGGATTACAACAAAGCAGCTCTGGAACTTCACAGCAAATTCCCCGGTAAAATCGCCGTGCAGAGCCTTTGCGAATGCAAGGACCGTGACGCACTCTCTACTGCCTACACCCCCGGCGTGGCCGAACCTTGCCGTAAGATCAAAGCAAATCCCGACGACGTCTACGCCTACACGATGAAGGGCCGCACCGTTGCGGTCGTCACCAACGGTACGGCAGTGCTGGGCCTGGGCAACATCGGCCCCGAGGCCGGCCTGCCCGTCATGGAGGGAAAATGCGTCCTCTTCAAGGAGTTCGGCGGCGTCGATGCATTCCCCATCTGCCTGAATGCCAAAACAAAAGAGGAAGTTATCGCTGCCGTCAAGGCGATCGCCCCGACGTTCGGCGGCATCAACCTTGAGGATATCCGCAGCCCCGAGTGCTTTGAAATTGAGGCCGAACTCGAGCGCGAGCTCGATATCCCCGTGTTCCACGACGACCAGCACGGCACGGCCATCATCGTGCTGGCGGGCGTGCTGAACGCTTTGAAGGTTGTCGGCAAGCGCATTGAGGATGTCAAGATCGTTCAAAACGGCCCCGGTGCAGCGGGCACGGCCATCATTCATATGCTGCAGGTTGCGGGGGCCAAACACATTATCGCTGTCGATGAGCACGGCATTCTGGTCCCGGGCCGCCCTGCAGGCCTCGAGGGCCACAAGGGCAAACTGGCCGAGGAGACGAACCCGGAGAAACTCTCCGGCGGTCTGGCTGAGGCTATCAAGGACGCCGATATCTTCATTGGCACGTCGATTGCGGGCGCACTGACGCCCGCGCTGGCCGCCACGATGGCGAAAGATGCCATTGTGTTCGCCATGGCCAACCCCACGCCAGAGATTATGCCTGACCTCGCCAAGCAGGCGGGCATCCGCGTTATCGGCACCGGCCGTTCGGATTTCCCGAATCAGGTCAACAATGTGCTGGCGTTCCCCGGCATCTTCAAGGGTGCGCTGTCCGTCCGTGCGCGGGATATTACCCCCGCCATGAAGATGGCTGCCGCCAAGGCCATCGCGGGCCTCATCCCCGACGATGAGCTGAACGAGGAAAATATTCTGCCCAAGGCGTTTGACCCCCGCGTGGCTAACGCTGTGGCCGCAGCCGTTGCCCAGGCTGCACGGGAAAGCGGCGTGGCGCGCGTATGAGCATTCGTGAAATTTCCGCCGCCGCCATCACCGACGCGGTCGAAGCTCTCTGCATCGAGGCCAACACCCAGCTGCCCGCCGACGTAAAGGCCGCACTGGATAAAGCCGAAGCCAACGAGCCGTGGCCGCTGGCAAAGGAAACGCTGGGCTTATTGCAGCAAAATTTGTGCGTTGCAGCGGACAAAGACTTGCCCATCTGCCAGGACACCGGCATGGCCTGCGTCTTTATTGAGTTGGGCCAGGACGCCCACATCAACGGCAATTTGACCGATGCCGTCAACGAGGGCGTGCGCCGCGGCTATGAAAAAGCATACCTGCGCAAATCCATCACCGCTGACCCCTTGCAGCGCGTCAACACCGGGGACAACACCCCCGCCTTCCTGACCGTGCATCTGGTGCCGGGCAGCGGCTGCAAAATCACCGTCGCCCCCAAGGGCGCGGGCAGCGAAAACATGAGCCGCCTTGCCATGCTCAAGCCCGCCGATGGGGTCGAGGGCGTCAAAAAGTTTGTTTTGGACACCGTCGAGCAGGCCGGGGCCAACCCCTGCCCACCTGTCGTGCTGGGCATCGGCATCGGCGGCAGCTTTGACCACTGTGCTGCGCTGGCGAAAAAGGCATTGCTGCGCCCGCTCGATACCCCCAACGCCGACCCCTACTACGCGGCGCTGGAAAAAGAGCTGCTGGACGCCATCAACGCTACCGGCTTCGGGCCGCAGGGCTTCGGCGGGGCCGCTACCTGCCTGGGTGTCGCCATTGAGCAGAAGCCCACCCATGTGGCCTGTCTGCCGGTGGCAGTCAACATCAGCTGCCATGTGACCCGCCGCGCCAGCCGGGAGGTGTGAGCGATGGCGAAACCGAACATTGATATTTCGCTGGATGGCGTGGGCGAGAGCGCCCGCTCGGCCAAAACCAAACGCGCCAGCATTGATATCCCCTTGGACGGCGAGAAACCTCGCCGCCCGGTGACAGATATCACGATGAAGGAACTGGAATTTGTCAACCGTCACCATGAGGAATACAAAGAATTGCGCCGCCGTGCGCGGGAACAGGGAGACCGCTGATGCAATACATTTTACATACGCCGCTGACCAAAGCGGATCTTGCGCCGCTCAAGGCAGGGGACACTGTGCTGCTTTCGGGCGTGGTCTACACCGCCCGCGACGCCGCCCACGCCCGTATGATGGAACTGCTGGATAAGGGCGAGCCGCTGCCGTTCCCCATTGAGGGCGCGGCGGTCTACTACGTCGGCCCCACGCCGGAGCGCCCGGGATGTGCCATCGGGGCCGCAGGGCCCACGACCTCCGGCCGCATGGATGCCTATACGCCGCGGCTGCTGGATCTGGGCCTTGCCTGCATGATCGGCAAGGGTAAGCGCAGCGAGGCCGTCAAGCAGTCGGTCGTCAAGAACAGTGCAGTCTACCTGGCCGCCATTGGCGGTGCCGGGGCGCTCATGGCCGGCAGTGTGCAGAGCTGCGAGGTCATCGCCTGGCCGGATCTGGGCTGTGAGGCTGTGCGCAAGCTGGTCGTCAAGGACTTCCCGCTGACCGTTCTGCTGGACACCCACGGCGGCGATCTGTACCAGAGCGGCCCCGCCGCCTACCTTGCCAGTCGGGACCACCAGGCATGACCCGCTGCAGACGGCTCGTCATACGGCTGGTCCTCTGTGCGCTGGCGCTGGCCGTGAGCATCGGCATCGCGGCGGCGCTCATCATCACGAAAAACCAACAGAAGGCCGCCGAAGCAGCTGCGGCCAGCGAGGCCGCCGCCCGCGCAGCCGAAGAAGAAGCGGCCCGCGCTGCCGAAGAAGAAGCGGCCCGCGCTGCCAGTGAGGCTGCGGCCCAGGCCGCACAAGAGGCCGAAAACGAACGCCTTGCCGCCGAATCTGCCGCCGCCAAGCGTGCGGAACAGATAGCCACTGCCCTGGATGCCCGCGACCGCATCCAGTACGGCGATAAGCTGGGCCGCATCTGGATCGAGGGAACCGACGTTGACTGCGACCTCTATTGGGGCGACAGCGAGACCCAGTTCAGCCGCGGTGCAGGCTGCCGATCCGAGAGTGACTGCGTGCTGCCCGGCGAGAACGGCACGGTCTTTATCGGCGGGCATACAGGCTCGTACTTCTCGGACCTCGGCTCCACCGAGCTGGGGGCCATCATCCACCTGGAGACCGACTGGGGCGACTTTACCTACAAAGTCACCGAGATGAAGGTCATCCAAGAGACGGATGTGGACAAGGTGCGCCTTGGTGCGACCGAACCCAGCGCTGTGCTGTACACCTGCTACCCCTTCGGCATCCTGACCCACACACCTCAGCGCTATGCTGTCTACGCCGACCCGGTGAACGCCGATGAATACGGTGTGATACCGGCGGAGACCACAACAGCAGAATAAAACACAAAAGCGAGAGCTTTTCCGCAGCAGGAAAGGCTTTCGCTTTTTATGTGCGGTCGTCGAGACGTTAAAAAAAATCGTGGAGCAAATGTTCAACGGTGGTGCCACGGCAAAGGGGGCGCTCTGACATTACGACAACACGACGAGTATATACACATATACGGGAACGCCAGCTTGATACAGCAGGCGCGGCACGGGAAAAATTTATAAGTGATAAAACGATATAATTTAAGCCCGGTTGTGGGTTGCAACCGGGCTGTTTTTTACGACGCGAAAACAACGTATTTGAACATGTTAAAACGTTGAAGAACATAAAAAAGAGCGTATCTACGTTTGTGATTCGCAGATACGCTCTCTTTGAAATGGTGCGGCTAACAGGACTTGAACCTGCACGTCGTGGACACTGGACCCTAAAACCAGCGCGTCTGCCAATTCCGCCATAGCCGCATAACAAAAATAGTTTACCAAGTTTCGGTGCATTTGTCAATGCAAAATGTTGATTGACACCGCGCCCCAAGGCGATTATTCTATAAGAAAAGGGCATCACCTATGCAATACACAAAACTGGGATACACCGATATTGAAATTTCCAAGGTCTGCGTGGGTTGCATGAGCTTTGGCGGGGCGGGCAAAGTGCGGGCGCTGGAGGTGGCCCTGAGCGCGGAGGATATCGCCGCCCTGGCGGAATGCTGCCTGCTGCATCCCATTGTGGGCACCACCAATGCTAACCTGCCGCAGGGAGTTGTGCTGCTGGACGAGAAAAAGTAAAATAGAAATGGGATTGCACACGGAAAATTGTACCTACTGTGTGCGCTTTTTACATTCTGTCTATGGACGCGCAACCCGGTTATACGGTATACTATACCCAAACCGCCCGCTCACCTGTGACTACGGAGGTACACCTTGAAACAAAACCTGCTTGCCAAATTCTCGCCCTTCAATTTTTTGATGCTGCTCGTCGCGGGCATCATCAACGCTATTGGTGTTACGCTGTTCATTGCACCGGTGCAACTGTATGACAGCGGCATTTCCGGCACATCGATCCTGCTGTCCCAGCTGACGCCGGATTATCTCTCGCTGTCCTTCTTTCTGGTGCTGCTCAACGTGCCGCTGCTGCTGTTCGGATTCAAGCGGCAGGGAGCGGTGTTCTCTGTCTACGCCATCTTTGCGGTCTGCGTCTACTCGGCGGCGGCTTGGCTTATCACCGACGTGTTACCCATCGATGTGAGCATTGCGTCGCCACTGGCGGGAACAGACCTGTTCCTCTGCGCCTTGTTCGGCGGCATTATTTCGGGTGTCGGCAGTGGCCTGGCGATACGCTACGGCGGCGCGATGGACGGCATTGAGGTCGTGGCGGTCATTTTTGCCAAGCCGCTGGGGCTTTCAGTGGGCACGTTTGTCTTGATTTATAACGTGCTGCTGTACATTATATGCGGCGTGGTCATGGGCAGCTGGATACTGCCACTCTACTCTATCGTGACCTACGCGGCGGGGTCCAAGACGGTGGACTTCATCGTGGACGGCCTGGACAGTGCTAAGGCAGCCATGATCATTACGACCAACCCGGATGAAATTGCCCGCACCGTGTCGGAAGAGTTCGGCACCGGCCTGACGATTCTCGACGCCCACGGGTTTTACTCAGACACCCCTAAAACAGTACTCTATGTCGTGGTCAACCGCTTCCAGACTGTCAAGCTGAAAACGTTCGTCAAGGCCATTGACCCCAACGCCTACATGGCCATCAGCCCGGTGGCTGACCTGCTGCACGGCAGCAAGGAAGAATCTGCCTGACCCCAAGCCCCTGCGCCAACTGCGGTGCAGGGGCTTTTTGCCGACATAATCCGCCCATGCCCTGCACATCCTAATGCAAAAGCGAGGGAATGTGCTATGCGCAAACACAAATTTTTGCGGCGGGCATTGGCAGTGTTGGCCGCCTGCCTGCTGCTGGGGGCAGCCTGTCTGGCTGGCCTTGCCAAGGCACTGCCGGATACGTTTTACATCGACGGTGCACTGACCGATTTAAAAATCGCCGCCATGCCGTTTCTGTCCGTCGCGCAGCCCCGGCAGGGGAGCGTGGCGGCAGACAACGCCGTGGCCGATAAAAGCGGCAACGTGACGCTGACATTGCTGGGGGTTGTGCCCATCAAGACGGTGCGCGCGGTCAGCACCCCACGCCGCACGGTGCAGGTCTGTGGTACGCCGTTTGGGGTCAAAATGTTCTCCGACGGGGCACTGATTGTGGCGTTCTCTGATCGCTACACGGCATTGGGCAGTGAGAACCCGGCCAAGGCTGCAGGCCTGCGGCTGGGAGATTGGATCGTCTCGGCAGGAGGGCGGCCTGTGCGCAGCAACGATGACCTGACGGCGGCTATCCAGGCGGCGGACGGTGCATCGCTGACCGTAGTATACCGCCGTGATGGCGTACAGCACACGGCGACTCTGACACCGGCACAGGACGAAAAGGGAGGTTACAAGGCGGGCGTCTGGGTGCGGGACTCTGGGGCGGGCATCGGCACAATGAGCTTTGTAGACGCCCAGCACGGCACCTTTGCAGGACTGGGCCATTCCATCAGCGATACCGACACCGGCACTGAGCTGACGCTGCTCTCGGGTGAAATTGTCCCGGTGACGATCACCGGCTGTATCCGGGGTGCGGCGGGCAGCCCGGGGGAACTGCGGGGTGAGTTCTCCGCTAAGGCGGTGGGCCGGGTGTTGGCAAACGATGCCGCCGGGGTGTACGGAAGCTATACCGGCGGTACGATCGGCCAGGCTGTGCCGGTGGCGAATGTGCAGGAAGTCACACCCGGCGAGGCGGAATTGTGGACGACTGTGCAGGGAACGACAGCGCAGCCCTATAAAGTACGGATCGAGAGGGTGACGATGACCGGCAGCGACCCGAACCGCAACCTGCTTATTAAAGTGACGGATGAGCGGTTACTGGAAAAAACCGGAGGCATTGTGCAGGGCATGAGCGGCTCGCCTATTGTGCAGAATGGGCAGCTGGCAGCCGTGCTGACCCATGTGCTGGTCAATGACCCAGCGAAGGGCTACGCCATCTTTGCGGCAACGATGCTGGAAAAAGCGGATGCTGTCATAAAGTGATGAGCAGTGCCCTATCTACCCGAACAGAGCGGGAAAAGGTGGGAAAAGAGTTGCCTGGGAAAATGACGTAAAATGGAATAGCGTGACGCTGCGTGTAATATTGCGGCGAATTGCGGCGAAATATAGGAAAACTTGTCGAACGAAAGTTGGCCAAAATTATGAAAAAATGCTCCATACCCTATTGCAGATAGTGGAAAAACATGGTAAAATTTCCAATGTAAGCAGAGCTTGAGCAAAGTTTACGCGCAAAGGAACGCGCAGCTCAGAAAGTATGGAGGATATGTGACGATGGAAAAGATCAAATTTGTGATGACCGACACTGACACGCAGGTGTCCGATGCTTGCAGACGTGCGCTGGAAGGAAAGGGAGTTTCCGTGACCGTCTGTGAGAAAAACGGCACCAAGGCGCTGGATGCACTGCTGGCAATCCACCCGCAGGCCGTGCTTCTGGATGCTTTTATGCCTGACCTGGATGCAATCACGGTCAAGCAGCGTTACGAGGCTCAGAACGCGGGCGGCAGCCGCACCACGTTCTTCGTCACCGGCGCGTTTCAGAGCGAGGAGATCGAGCAGGAACTGCTGGACAGCGGGTTCTCGTTCTTCTTCGTCAAGCCCTTTGATGAAAATGTACTGGTAAGCCGCGTCCTGAAAGCGGCCGGCAACACGATACGCCCGCAAATCGTGTCCCAGGACAGCGACGAACTCACCGTGACGGAGATCCTGCACCAGATCGGCGTACCGGCGCACATCAAGGGCTACCAGTTCTTGCGCGATGCAATTTTGCTGACCATCAGCGACCATGGGTACATCAATGCCGTGACGAAGCGCCTCTACCCGGAGATTGCCAAGAGGAACATGACAACCGCCAGCCGCGTGGAGCGTGCCATCCGCCACGCCATCGAGGTGGCGTGGGACCGCGGAGATGTGGATACGCTGAACAGTTATTTCGGCTACACGATCCACAACCTGCGCGGTAAACCGACGAACAGCGAGTTTATCGCCATGATTTCGGATAAAATTCGCTTGGACAAAAAGCGCCACGCATAATGCCGCAGGGCAGGCAGCCCAACACCCTGACGATAAGCAAGCAACAAAAACTTATAAAAACAAAAAATGTAAAAAAGCTCAAGTCTGTTACAAAGCACCGGGGCATATCCAACTGTATGGTGGATATGCCCCGGCGTTTTGTGAGATTTTTGAAGGGGTGATTTAATTGGTTTTGACGGGCGTAGATGCCATATGTGGTTTCGCCGTCTTGGACAGTATCGAGTAAAGAATAGTTTTGGAGAGAGCCTGAATCCATTTTGCCCTCATCCAAAACAAAATAATCCCTATAATTTTCCCGGCTTCTCCTTGACAAACCCATCTCCATCGTGTATAATTATATCCGTTGCTTGCCTCTGTAGCTCAGTCGGTAGAGCAGGGGACTGAAAATCCCCGTGTCATTGGTTCGATTCCGATCGGAGGCACCATTTTATGCGGCCGTAGCTCATCTGGTAGAGCGCCACCTTGCCAAGGTGGAGGTAGCGAGTTCGAGCCTCGTCGGCCGCTCCA
>OJOX01000715.1_pt1 | contig 11544 bp, 9 predicted proteins | sample 1598301 | NCBI WGS metagenome assembly OJOX01 (sample SAMN03922480, study PRJEB24848) | human gut metagenome | isolation source: stool sample | host: Homo sapiens | place: Germany | collected 2011-05 | reverse complement strand
CACCCTCAGAACTCAAAAGCCTTGCTCCGACCATCACCCTGCCGAAACATATCTGCTGGTCGACCGGACCTTTTTGCGATTCTGTAGACATTTCCCTATACACGCCCTTTGTTAAAAACGAACAAAAGCTCCCTCGTACCCTTAAAAGATATGTAGAAACACAAGTGGGTTTTTCTGTATCGGAAGATTTTGTGCCTGGTTGCTTGTTTGAATCTTGGTGTAATCATTACGACTCAGACTGCAATAACGGCGAATCTTTTGATTGTTACGGTCTGAGTTTGTTTACCCTCGAACAAATGAGTCAGGTCTGCGAAGAAATTAAAGACTACATAGGAAAACTCAAACACGCTTCAATTCCATTGGAAGAGCAATCCGAAATTCTGAGATGGTCGGAAAATTATTCTTCAAGCCCTACAGAAGCCGAAATTAAGGAAGCAAATTCGCTGCTAGTTGATTTCTTAGAGCAATACTGTGAATTGACAGAAGGAATTATGTCGCTTTGTCCAGACTGTGAATACATTTCCATCATGGGGCCTTAGCCTTATTCCCAAGGGGATTGGTCGGAAGGTCGAGGTAAGCAAGCCGAAGATTTATTCCCACTGTCAACTTCTTTTCAACTAAGCAAATGGGAAGCTCTCTCTAGCGCTAAATTTACCTACAACCGTTGTACGTACAATCGTTGTAGGTAAATCGTCAGAGCCGATATGAGGCAATACAGAGCGAAAGCTACGATTCAGATGGAAGAGTTTTTTACTTTCTACTTATCCTCGTTGATGGGGAGGTAGTTGATCTCTCCGCAACCCACGCCCTTCTCGGCAATCGTGTTTTCACAAAAGACTTTCAATTTGTCGTAAGGTCCTTTGGCAATCACGGCTTCAACACAAGTGTCATGAGTCGCATGGACATGCATTGAACTGATGACCATATCTAAATGTTCGTGCTGATGGTCAACGTTGCGCTTAGATAGAAGCGCTTTTCTGTGATCATAGGCATAGCTGACAACGGCCACACATTCCTGCGAAGGGTTCACCAAAGCTTCCTGCGCAAGCTCTTTCTTTAAAAGGTCTCGGAACGCTTCTGACCGATTTTGATAGCCTCGTTTGGCAATGAGTTCATCAAACGCTTGGGCCAGGGATTCGTCTACGGTAATGGAGATTCTTTGCATAATCTGCGGATTCGTTGTTTTTTGGCGATTCTAATTTTTTTTGTTGTGAAAAGTCTTTGGATGCTACTTAACCGCGATTACTGCAAAACGCACAGGGAGACGGTTCTCTTCTCCTTCCCAAAGCAGCACTTCGGCCTTAACTTCTGCGGCTTTTAATCGGCTGAGAATGTCCTCGTCCCATTGAGGACGGACTTGTCTGCTGAGCGGAAGTTCACGCGCTATGTCATCAATCACATTCGTTTTGACTCCAAGAAGAACGTGATTACTTGACTCGTTCACTTTCGGTTGGATGGAAGCATAATCTTCGTTGAAAAGATAGCAGTAGTGGTTGCCGTCAAAAACAAAAAGCTTTCCGCCGGGTTTAAGCACTCTCAGCCACTCTTTGTATGCAGCCCCCGGATCTTCAAGATTCCAGACAAGGTTTCTGCTGACCACCGCATCAAAAGAAGCATCCGCAAACGGGAGATGCTGTGCGTCAGCTCGGCAGAATTCGACATTGTGATAGCCGTTTCGATTAAGCAAATCTTTTGCTTTTTCCAACATCCCTTCGGAGTAATCGGCCGCGGTCACTTTCAAGCCGAGAGAGGCCAAGAGAAGCGAAAAGAATCCCGGGCCGCACCCGATATCCAGCACTTTTGAGCCCTCGGGTATCTGCCGGAAATACTCTTTGTAGAACTCATCCTTGTGCTCTTCTCTTTCTTTCTCAACCTGTTGGCGATAGCCTTCCGAACGGGTGTTCCAATACTCTCTGATCTTTTCTAAATTATTCATGGCGGTCTACAAAGGTTTAATCGGCGTCATAGTCGTAAGCCCCCTGCTGTTCTTCTCAATCAGGCTTTCAATCTGATAAATCGGATCAATCGTTGCAGAGTTAAGAACGGCTTCGGGGGTATCGAAAGCATGCGCCACACCGTTCTGAAGAAACAGCACAGCATCGCTGAAACGAGAAGCCAGCATTAAGTCATGGATCACGTAAAGAGCGATTGCATTTCTCTTCTTGCAGTAACGATGTACGGTCTCCATCACAACAAGCTGATGACGAACGTCCAATGCGCTGGTCGGCTCGTCAAGCAAAAGCAGCTTGGGCTCGGAGACAAACGACTGAGCTAAGAAAACAAGCTGCTTCTGCCCTCCGCTCAAACTTCGCACCGATGTATTGGCAAAGGTATCCAGCTTCAGCTCTCGGATGACTTGAGAGACTTTTGCAAGCTGAGCCTCCGAGACTTTCCAGCTTAATTTTTTGGTCAGTCCGAGAAGAATCGTTTCAAAGGTCGTCAGCGAAGAGGTTATCTTTTCGAGCTGCGGTAAATACGCAATTGAAGAGCGATCGAGCTTCTTGCCGTCCTCTTCCAGAACAATGCTGCCTTGATGAGGAATCAAATCCGCGATGCAGCGAATAAATGTCGTCTTTCCGGCGCCGTTTCGCCCCAGTACAGCGGCCATTTCGCCCTGCTGAAAGGACACTGTGATGTCCTTAAGAATCTCTTTGCTCTTAATAGAACAGGATAAACCGTCGATCTTCAGTTTCAGCATCACTACTCCCGTGATCTCAGCAGAAGGAAAAACAGGAACGGGACACCGACGATCGAAGTCACAATTCCCACAGGGAGCGTCGCGCCTTCAGACATCAGTTTGGAAATGATCGATACGGCAAGCATAAGCGCGCTTCCGACCATGGAGGATCCGATAATCAAAAATCTTTGATCTTCGCCTAAAAGCAGTTTGGCGCAGTGAGGCGAGATTAAGCCCACAAACGCTACTGTACCGATAAAAGCCACGGCTGAGGCGACAAGAACGGAACTCACCGTAAAGACAAACATCCTTAGTTGATCCGTATTGATGCCGAGACCGCGAGCTCGTTCGGTTCCGTCGCTGAGCGCGGTGAGTTTCCACGAATAACAAAAAGAGATCAGAAGTACGATCGTCCAGCACGTCGAGGAAACGCCGGTGCTGATCCAAGAAGATCTCTGAAGATTGCCGAATGTCCAGCCGGAGATAATTTGCGCGATTTCGGGAGAAGCTCGGTACTGCAGGTACTGCTGTAGCGCCTGAAAGAAGAAATTCATAATGACGCCCACAAGAATAAGCGTCGTTGCTGTAAGCGAGCGCTTACTACCTAGATAAAAGATGAAGGCTGATACCGTCAGCGCCATGACAAGTGCGGCCAGCGAAACGCCGAGCCAAATCTGCCCGAATAGCGCAAAACCGGTCGTAATAGCGATGGCCGCTCCGAAACTCGCTCCTGCTGTCACACCCAGCGTATACGGACTGGCAAGAGGATTATTCGTGATCGTTTGAATCAAAAGTCCGGCCAAACTCAGGGAGGCACCCACAAAGAGACAGGTAAATGTCATCGGCAGGCGGATCTCCCAAACAATAAAAGAGGCGGAAGATCCTCCTTCAGGTCCCTCGAGAACAGCCTCAATCAGGTCCTTCAAGACGATAGACGAGGAGCCGATTTGAATGTCCAAAATGACTAAGACACACAAAATTAAACCGACCAGCAGCGTAGACAGGACCCTTTTGCGGATCCTGTTTCGGTACTGTCGGACAATGAGATCTTCTGAGCTCATTTCTGATTCAAATGGATCATGAAGGTTCCGTCGTACTTGAGTTCAGGCAAATAGGTCTTGTAGTAGTTATTCAAGTTACCGACAGGATCGATATCTTTAAAAGCTTCCGGATAAAGAACCTTTGCCATGTACTGCGTGAAGGTGTAGTCAGCCATGTTCCTTAAACTGCCGTGATCTACCCCATAGACACGTTTTTCCTTGACGGCATCGAGCATGTTCCAGCCCGGGCGCTTTGTAAAATTGGCCAATCTTTCCTGAGCCTGAGATTCGGGGACGGTAAAGCCCATCCGCATCTGATCTCCCTCGGATTTATTGCGCCAAATACTTCCGCCGATGAAAATAACTTTCGGATTTTGAGAAATCACATACTCCCTGTCGAGAGCCATGTAAGGCTGAGGAGAGTTTTCGGCAAGATTTGCTGCTTTGATATTTTTGAGGATGGCGCCCCAAAGCACATCTTTATTGTACGAATTGCCGTATTGAGCCAACCCCTTGCTGGCAGTCTCCATATAAACCTTCGTGCCTAACTGATCCTGAGGAAGTTTGGCAATCGTCGAATAAACGTGATCAAGAGCTTCTTTATAAGTTTTGTTCTGGGCTTCGGCAATCTTTTCTCGACCAAGGAGTTTACCGAGAATCTCGGTACTCAAGGTATGGTTAGCGGTTGTCATCGCGTGGTAATCCAAAACGACAACCCTGATTCCGGCCTTTTCGAACGTTTTAATTCTCTGGCTGTTTTCCGCGTATTGAGTCCGTCCGATCAGAAGGACATCCGGATGGAGGCTGAGAATCTTCTCGGCATTGAGAATGTCGTCGTGATACCCGCCGATACTCGGCAGATCTTTCATCTTAGGAAAGGATTTCGTAAAAACTTGGTACTCACCGTAACGAGTATCTTCCCAGCCGTCTTTGGTCAGAGCAACAACTTTTTCAAGGCCGGGCGCACCGCCCACCATCATAAAGTTCGCGATGTAGTTAGCGACGACAAAGGTTTTGGGCTGATCCTCGAAATGAACTTTCCTGCCCTCGATGTCCGTAACATCAAAGGCTGCGGCAAGCACAGAACCGCTAAAGGCCGCAAGAGTAGAAAAAGATACAGCAAGAACCAACTTTCTCAGCATTGTGATCCTCTCAGGTTAGGGGTCGTCGTTTCAATCACGACCCGAAAGTCAGAAACTCGGCGAATAAAACCTCTCACGCTTGGAGTTCACGAGCTGTCAACAGCCACTTTTTGAGCGGACTCGCTTTAACTCGGCTTTATTCAGGAACTTGAGTTGTTAGAAAGTATTACTTTTTTCTAAATTATCATATTCATAAGGCAAACAACCGGCTCATAAGATAATTTTCGAATTCGTCTTACTCATTTTGACCTACAGCCTCATGGCCTCACCGTTCAAGACCTACCAAAAACAAAACCTCCGGCGAAAAAATCGTCGAAGGCTGAATCTGACTAACGACTTTAGCTTACTGTTAGGCGATGCTGTTGACGACTGCAACCGCATTCAATGTTCTCGGAAAACCGTTCAAGGGAACGGCCACCTGGAGTGCGTCGATGAGGTTTTGCTTTGTTGCACCTTCTTTAAGATTTGCACCTGCGTGGGCCTTCAGCTGAGCTTCGCATCCGCCGAGCGCAGCAATGGCTGCAAAGACCACTAATTCACGATCTTTCACAGACATTCCGGTGCGAGTGTAAAAATCACCGAAGCAGTAACCGGATAAGTCTTCAATCATGAGCGGCTTCATCGGCTCAGTCGTGTTCTTGTGCATCTGAGTAATTGCGTCCCCGAAAATCGCTGTCTGGACTTCAATGCCTTTAGCCAAGCGATTTTGATCGTTGACGGTTGTCTGAGATGCTAAGGGAAGACGGACTCCGGCATCTTTAAGAGCTTCGTTAACGCCCTCTAAGGCTTCTTTAACTCGTCCAACCCCTACGTACGGTGCCGTCTGATAAACCGCTTCTTTGATCACAATCGGTTCAACGCCGGCTTTCAAAGCAGCGGCTGTAACATCTTCGGCTTCTTCGGAAAGGCCCTGGGCTGCACATGTCGCTAATAAAACAAAATATTTTTGATTCGTAGAAAGTGTTGTTCCGCGCTTAGTAACGTTCATCATTCTTGCGATGATGGCGTCCATACCCGGATCTTGATTTCTTTGTTTTGCATTAACGGTATTTGTCATAACTGCTCCTGCTGCACCCACTGTGGCAGACAGTAATACGTTTCTTAGGTTCAAAATCATTTTCTGACCTCTTTTAGTGACATACCCAACAAAACCCGCTCAGTAAGTTAAGGGGTTCATCTCTTCGGAGTAAAAGACGAAAATTTACGGCTCCGTCCGAGTTGACATCAATCGGGTGCAGCGAATTGAGATTTCCGGCGACCTATAGCTAAAGGCGCGCTGTTCGGCCTTCTCCTGAAAACATTGCATCCCTCTTCTTTAATAAAAGATTTCTCGAGCGTTTTACCCTTCCAATGCCTTTACTCCTTTTAGGCAAGAATTTTAGAAATTTTGTACATTTATTTCCAATGCTTATTTACAATCATACTTAATGCAATAAATACATGAATAGATAATCCCATGGATCTCAGAGTTTTAATGTCGTTTGTTACCGTCTGCAGACTCGGCAACATTACGCGCGCCGCTGAAGCGCTTTACATTTCGCAGCCTGCCCTGACACGGCAAATTCAAGAGCTGGAGCAAGAGCTCGGCTGCCAATTATTAGTAAGAAGCACACGCAGTTTGTCTCTCACCGAGAACGGCTACCTCTTTATGCTTCGGGCACAGGAAATACTGGACTTAGCCAAGCAAGCTAAGAACGAACTTTCCGAAAACGGAGATATCCTCCACGGCGTCATCCGCGTCGGCATCGTCGAAAGCAAAATCATGGATTACTTTGCCGATGCCGTGGTGCAGTTCAATAAAAAATATCCGCACGTTCAGTTCGAGGTTTATTCGGCAGACGGCGATGACTTAAAACGCAACCTCGATGAAAACAAACTCGACATGGCACTCCTTATCGAACCGGTTGAGAGTGCCAAATACACCAAGATTCCTATTGAAGTAACGGAAAAATGGGGACTTGTCATACGAGAAGAGGAAGTCTCGCCTAAAAAGAAAACGCTGAGTTACGAAGAAATTATCGAGAGAACGCTGATTCTTCCCAGACGCTACATCATTCTTTCAGAAATCAGCAGCTGGTTCAAAGTACCGGAGAGCAAATTTAAGGTCATCGCCTACCACAACCTCGCATCCAACGCTTTAATAATGGTGGAAAAAGGTCTCGGCTCTCTGCTCTGTATTGAGGGAAGTTTTACGAACCGCCCTAGGGAAGGTCTTCGCTTCCTTCCGCTCTCTCCCGAAAGAACGACTTCTCATGTGGCCGTTCGCAAGAAAAACCGCAAGCTCTCCAAACCCTGCGAAATTTTCTGGGCGGATATTGAACAGTATTTTCCTGTCCGCAAATAATTAAGGCCCGAGCATATTCGCTCAGGCCTGAATCTTTCTTCAATCCGACGATTTCTCAACCGTCGGATTTTTTGTTATTTAGGCATCGGGAGCTGGAGCACGTCTCCGAGAACCATGCAGACGCCTGAAATAACGATGATGGAAATGACATTCAGCCAGAAACCTGCTTTGATCATTTCACCGATTTGGATACGGCCGGTACCGAAAATGATCGCATTCGGCGGAGTCGCAACCGGCATCATGAAGGCGGCAGATGCACCGATCGTCGTGACCAACAGTACCTGTTCAGTCGGAATACCGAGAACAGGAGCCGCAGCCGCCAGAAGCGGAAGCATCGTCGCAGCCAAGGCGGTGTTAGAAGTGAATTCCGTCGCAAAGATCACCAGGGTAGCAACGCCTAAGACCACCAGTACAGGAGGCAGACCAACGAAGGCGGTTGCCTGAGCTGCAATGAGGCTGGCTGCGCCCGTTGCCTGGATACAGGCAGCCATAGAAAGGCCGCCGCCGAAGAGCAGGAGCACGTCCCAAGGAATGTTGTCGCAGTGCTTCCAATCGAGCGCTCTTTCACCGCGGGAAAGGTTCACAGGGATGCAGAAAAGAGACACGCCTGCGGCCATTGCGATCACGGCATCGCTGACCATCCTGAAGGGACGAACACCGTTCTCAAGCGTGAAAGAACGGATCTGAGAGCCGAAGCACCAGAGAACAACGGCACAGATGAAAACGATCAGTACAGAGATCTCGCCGCGGGTCGGTTTTCCGATGTTCTTTAATTCGGTACGGATCCACTCACGGCCGCCCGCAATCTTTTGAATCTGCTCTCTGAAAAGCACCTTTGTTAAGAGGAGCCAGGAAAGGGGCATGAGCAGGAGCACCACCGGCATACCGACCTTCATCCACTGAACAATAGAAACATCGACGCCGTATGTCTGCTGGACAAAGCGAACGAAGATACCGTTAGGAGGCGAACCGATGATCGTTCCCATACCGCCGATGGAAGCGCCATAAGCCACGGCTAACAGGACACAGATACCGAAGTTTCTTTCGCCTTTGGTAATGGTCGGAGAGTCGGAATTCTGACGAACCACGGACATAACGGCGATTGCGATCGGAACCATCATGGCTGCGGTTGCCGTATTCGACACCCACATGGAAATGAAACCCGTTGCGGTCATCACGCCGGCGATAATGGCGCCGGGAGAGGTACCGACAAACTGCATCGTCTTTAAAGCGATGCGTTTGTCCAAACCCCAGCGCTGAATACCGGCTGCCAGCAGGAAGCCGCCTAAGAACAGATAGATCGTGTCAGAGGCGTACGGCGTCAGTGTTTTGGCAAGTGTTGTGACGTCACAAAGAGGATAAAGAATAATCGGCAGCAGTGCTGTCACGGCAATCGGCACAGTTTCCGTGAACCACCAAAGCGCCATCCACAGCAGAATGGCTAAACAGGCTTTAGCAGCATGGGAGACGGGAACCGAAGCTCCGGCGCCGTTAACATACGCGTCCGGAAGAACCCAATATAAAAGCAGGGCTAAAACTGGGGCCGCAAAGAGAGCAATCGTTTTCGACTGCCTCGAGAAGGAACCCATTTGCAGTGGTGCTTCCATTGATACTCCTATGTATTTGAGTTATCGAGCAGCTAAGCTCAAAGCGAAACAGGTTTATTTAATCATAAAAATTTGTTTATTCTTCGCGGTACGGATTGAAAATTTCAGGAAACTAAAAGTAAATAGCACTATGTGAAAATTAATTCCGCATAGTGCTATTTATTCCTTAAACCTCTTGTGTCTCAGGCTTTCCTGCCTTCTGGTGACTAAATTGAATTTTGTAGAGACGAGCATAAGGTCCGTCATTTTCCAAAAGCTCGAAATGGGTGCCGGCCTCAACGACCGCCCCCTGATCCATCACGACGATCATATCGGCATCCACAATCGTAGAAAGACGGTGCGCTACCACAAAACTGGTACGGCCTTCTCTGAGTTTGTCGAGAGAAGCCTGAATGTATTTCTCGCTTTCGGTATCGAGAGCGCTGGTCGCTTCGTCAAGCAGGAGAATCGGAGCGTTCTTCAAAAGAGCCCGGGCGATGGAAACACGCTGCCTTTGGCCTCCGGAGAGCTTTGATCCGCCCTCGCCGATTCGGGTTTGGAGTCCCTCCGGCAAGGAATCAATCAACGGCTTGAGATAAGCCGCCTCTGCGGCCTGCATAATTTCTTCATCCGTCACGGGGCGTCCGGCACCAAAGGCAATGTTGGCCGCAATGGTGTCGTCAAACAGCATGACTTCCTGAGTCACAATCGCCACCTGACGGCGTATGCTCTCCAGCGTCATCTCGTTCTGAGAGGTTCCGTCAAAAAAGATCTCTCCTTTTGTCGGCACCATGAAGCGAGGAATCATGTTAATGATGGTGCTCTTGCCGGCGCCGGAAGCACCCACAAAAGCGATCATCTTTCCGGCTTCCGCCTTCAGGCTGAAATCCTTAAGCGAAGGCTCCAAGGTGTTGGGATACTTGTACCAAACGTTTTTAAATTCGACGTTGCCTTTAACGCGTTCGATGTCTTTCGAGCCGGGGTCCTTCTCAAGCGGGATATCGATCATCTCAAAAAGACTCTCAGCAGCGGCTCCCATACTAGCAATCGTGCCGTTCAAGCCGGCGAGCTTACGAATCGCAGGCATCATGAGAAGCATTGCAGAGATATAGGTCACAAATTCGGCCAAAGAAAGCTGACCTCTCTGTGCTTGGAGCAAAGCCACACAAACCACGATGGCAACACCGCAGATACTGACCAATTGGGTTGCCGGGGTGCCGAGACCTTTGACGATCTGCTGACGCATCGTCAAGCCCTTTAAACGGCGGTTGATATGACCGAAACGCTCTTCTTCAAACTTATAAGCGTTGTAAACCTTGATCAGACGTTCGGAACGATAGGTTTCATTGAGCTGACTTAGGATCTGACCGAAGGTCACCTGGCTGTCGGAAGTCAGTTTCTTGAGGCGCTTGCTCACCGTTCTCAATATATAAATCAGGATCGGAGCAACAATGAACGTTACTAAGGTCAGCTGCCAGTTATGCCAGAAAAGAACACAAAGCAAAGCTGCAACCTGCAAAGAATCACGCACAAGCACGGTCAGCACTTGAGAGGCGCCGGACAAAGCTTGAGAAGCTTCATTCACAAAGCGAGAAACCACACGGCCCGATTCCTGGCTCTGGACGACTTCTTCGGGCCAGCGAATCATGTGGTCAAACATCAGGGAACGGAGTTTGACCAGGATTTCCTGAGAAACTTTTTGAAGCAAATAAGAAGAACAGAATTGGCCACCGCCGTGAAGAACGGAAATGCCGATCAAAGCGATCGGGGCCCAAATTGCCACCAGACCGTTTTTTTGATAGAAACCTAAATCGGTGAGCTTGCCCATCAGCAATGCCATCAGAGATGAGCCGGCTGCCGCGGCGACCATGGCGATCAACGCGAGAAAGATGTAGAACTTGTAAGGCGGTAAGTAGGCAAAGAGCCTCATTAAAGGTTCTTTTTTGATCTTAACGGATTTCAACTCTATCCTCGTTAGCTTAGGTGCAGGTAGTTTAGCGAGTCGGCAGGCGTTAGACTAGGAAAACACATATATCTTTGAAACAGTTTTTATGGCAACACTATTCGTCAGGTTACCTAATCATGTCGGCGACGCCGTCATGACCATGCCGGCCTTAAATCTTTTAGAGGCCGCCGGATTTAAGCTTTACCTTATCGGCAAACCCTTTGTCGGAGAGTTATTCGAAGGCACTAACCGCCGCTTCGACCCGATCGAAGGAAATTTGCTTGACGACATCAAACGCATTCGCGATTTAGCTGCCTCCGTTAAGAATCCCCGCGGCATTCTTATGCCGAACTCTTTCGGATCCGCTCTTTTATTTAAGAGCGCAGGCATCCAAAGCACGGGGCTCGCCACTGACGGACGTTCCATTCTTTTGGAGCATGCCATTCCGGAACCTCCGAGAATGCATGAAGTCGAACGTTTCTGGTACGTCGCGTATGAGGCACTCAAGGCGATGGGCATCAAACCGCCTTACACCAAGCTCACGAAACGCATCAACATGAAGCTGGCCGCCCGCAACGAAGCCGGCGCCCGCAACTTAGCCGCAAAAATCGGACTGCCAAAACGCTACGCCATTCTTGCGCCGATCGCCAAAGGCCGTCACGAAGGTAAAGAAAAGTACTGGCGCCACTTCAATGAGCTGTGTAAGCCGCTTCGCGACAGAGGCATCGAACCAGTGGTCTTCCCGGCTGTCGACGAAGCGGAAGCTGCTAAGGCCGCTTGTCCGGACGCGACTATTTATGAACCGACGAG
>OJOX01000711.1_pt1 | contig 11562 bp, 6 predicted proteins | sample 1598301 | NCBI WGS metagenome assembly OJOX01 (sample SAMN03922480, study PRJEB24848) | human gut metagenome | isolation source: stool sample | host: Homo sapiens | place: Germany | collected 2011-05 | reverse complement strand
TCAGATGTGTATAAGAGACAGCCTCATATCCGAGGAATTTTGCAGGCTTTTCAGAATGAGTGACGAGCGTTTTTTCATCGGATAATTCCAATGCCAATTCGTTTGCAAGGAAACGCTTTATATCGTCCTTGATCTTTACGGCATCTTCTTTACTGCCGATAATTCCTATCAGGAAGTCGTCGGCATACCTCACATATTTGAGCCTTTTGAAGTTCCTGTCCATAGGAGCGAAGCATGGCATCGCGGATCGGGTTTTATCTATCTCTTTGAGCCGTTTGACGAGCACTTTTCTTTCTACATCGTTTGTCGCTGTTTTGAGTTCATGCATAACCAGCCTCTTTTGGTAAGTGAGGACTTCGTATTCACGGCACGCTCTTACCCTGTTGCCCCTGTCGAATCCGGCGGCATATTCCTTCATGTACTTATCCAGCTTATCCAAATAGATATTGGCCAATATCGGACTGATAATTCCACCTTGCGGCATGCCGCTGTATGTTCCATGAAACTGCCATCGTTCCAAGTAACCCGCTTTCAGAAATTTTCTGATAAGTCGTATGAAGCGTTCATCGGAAATACGTTCCTTTAAGATGTCGATCAGAATATCATGATTGACATTGTCGAAGAAACCTTTTATATCTCCTTCGATGAACCACTTCTTACCCGTAAAAGTCTTCTGTACGGCATTCAATGCGGTGTGGCAGCTGCGATGCGGACGGAAGCCGTGCGAAGTATCTTCAAAGTGACCTTCGTAAATAGCTTCCAGTACCATTCGTACTACCTCCTGCACCAGTTTGTCGTCGAAAGAGGGTACGCCGAGAGGTCGTGTCTTTCCGTTTTTCTTCGGAATGTACATTCTTCTCGATGGCTGGGGTGAGTAGCTTTCGTCTTTCAACGAAAGGATCAGGTTCTCAATGCGGGAAAGGCTCATACGGTCGATGGTTTCCCCGTCTGCACCTCGTGTCATATTACCCGGCTTGGAATAGATGCGTTGATACGCCAGATAATACATTTTCTCATTGAAAAGAATACGATAAAGCCTCTCAAACCTATATCCCGAGGTTTGACTATGCTTTGTCAGACTGTTTAATACTCTTGCGGGACTTCTCATAATGTCTCACACATTTTCCGTTAATCGTATTAAAAATATTAGCTGCCGCCCTTGGCCATGTGCGAGGCTTTCCCTCGCGCGGACTACTACGGCGGCTCCGTTACCATGCCGGATATTCATAGACCTTCGTCCAATAGCCTTACGGCATTCCGGTTTAGGTAATCCCCGTTTGCGATATAATAACTATGGCGCGACAGATTGTCGGATATGACGTCCGCCTTTTACTGCTTATTGCAGTTGCGTCGTGATAAGTTCTTGCTCTCTCTGTACAACTACCACAATGAGAGTATCACGATATGACGAGTATCACGATATGACGAGTATAGTTACCCTAACGTCTCAGTTTCGGCAGGTACCGCTCAGGCTGTCATTCAATCAATCCGGATTTTATCCTCGTATCTGTCTTTCATCACCCCATTCAGTCGCAGTTCGGTAACTAACTGACTTATGGTTTACCCCGACATGCTACATCCCTGTCCGGTTTCCCTTTCAGTTAAGTCGGTTGATGATAGGTTATTTGCAAAGAACACTTACCTAATAGCTTGCCATCGCTATATTTATTATATCACCTTGACGGGCGCACAGTTATTTCCGATGCGCTGGAACTGAAAATAAAAGTCATTCAGCCGTGCGATAAACTGCACCTTCGACGGGTCGCGTCTGAGGACTTCGAAACGTTCTGCAAAGATACGCTTGACAATAAATCGGCTCCGGTTATGCTCTAATCCGGCTTCGGAAAGCAGCTGTTTGAAACGGATATTCTGTTCTTCATTGAGCCGGAACGAGTATTTGTAACTCGGTGTTCGGGACTTTCTGTCGGTTGTGGCTGTCTGTTTTCGGTTGTTATTCATGGTATCGGTTAAAAAGGCGTTCGACTCGGGAGAACGCCCGGCCTCGCAGAGCGAGCGTTTTTGTCGGACAAACCGAAGGTTGTCGGACAAAAACACAGCTCGCTGTTTCTTTGCAGAAACAAAAGTCCCGAGTCGAAGCGCAATAGATTTGAGAATTGATTATTGAGTTAATTTTATAAAAGCCATTATGGGGTGAACATAACAGCTCGCAAGGAGAGAGTCCTGTGATGAGCATTTGTCCTCATTAATGACTTTTATGTTGCCGGGGATCTGTTAGGGTGATAGACATCAGGTCTTAAAAACAGCTTCAGTCGAGAGCAACTTATTATTAACTAAAATTTTATGTATCATGCAAAGTGAGGTTCATGTAGGAATTGATGTTTCGAAATTCACATTAGATGTATTTATCCTCGAAGTCCGGTCGCATCGCAGATTCAAGAACGATTCGAACGATTTTCCGGCTATTCTTCAATGGATAGAGAAATGCACGAAGTACCAATCCGCTTTTATTTGCTTCGAACATACGGGCGTTTATTCGATGGCTTTGGCTGCATTCCTGGAATCGCAGCATATTGTATTTGCGATGGTCTCACCGTTGGAAATCAAACGTTCCATGGGTATTGTACGCGGAAAGAATGACGTCGTCGATTCCAAACGCATTGCCGAATATGCCTCCAGATTCCGGGACAAGATCGTCATGACGAAATTACCGGCCAAAGATATTACGAGACTACATTTTCTTCTCACTTTGAGAGATAAGACCGCAAGAACCTTGACCGGATATATCGCGGCAGTAAATGAGGTTCAGAGGGGTATCGGGCATGAGGAACTGCCTGAACTGTTTGCGTCGTATGACGCCATAATAACCGCTTTGAAATCGGAAATCAAGAAAATAGAAGCAGCGATCAAGCATATAATTAACACCAACCCAGACCTTAAAACCTCTTTCAAATTGATAACTTCGCTAAAAGGTGTAAGTCTTATCGTGGGGACATACATGATCGTATATACTTGTAACTTCACCAAATTCGCAACATGGCGCAAATTCGCCTGCTACTGTGGCATAGCACCGTTCGGCCATCAATCCGGAACCAGTGTCAAAGGACCTGCGCAAGTAAGTCCTATCGCTAATAAACAACTGAAACGGTTGCTCCATTTAGCGGCGGTAAGTGCGGCTTCGCACGACCCGGAACTGCGTGAGTATTATATCCGCAGGCAGTCGGAAGGCAAATCGAAGATGAGCACGCTCAACATAATCCGTAATAAGATCGTTGCCAGAGCATTCGCCATTGTAAAACGAGGGACTCCGTATGTGAATATCAAACAATATGCGACCTGATAAGAAACTATTCATGTAACTATTTAAATATTAATAGATTGACCATCTGAACCCTTTAATAACAATCTTCCGACAACAAAATTTTCCCTGCTTTTTTCTTGTTTTTGAACTTAGGATGCTACCATCTGGCGAGGGTAAGAATCCGCGCCGGAAATTTTTTGTGAAAACTTTGAAAAACCTCCGAAGCGGCGTCCGAGGACGGGCCTTTCCCGGTTGCAATATTACAACCGTGCGGGCGCCAAAACAAGCCCTCGGTGCGGACTGGAGCGGTCGTGAGCGGTCATTAGTTCGGAAGCGTTTACCCTGTTGTATCTTGCGGCAGAAAGAAATTTTTCATTATTCGGAGACTTGAATTTATAGCTCTCTGGCAATTTCTCCAACTTTATCACCAGTGATAAATCCGGGGATGTACAGAAATAGAAAAATATAGATTTCCAGAAATCTGAATTGGAATATAAATATCTATAGATATGGAAATTATCCTTTCTGCAAAACAATAAAAACCTCTGAATATCCAAAAATGATGGAGTCAGCAAGCATTTCAATCTGCAATCAGAAAGGCGGCGTCGATTGTCGGTTACCGTTACGAGAGTACGTCTCCGGTCACAGAATGGAGCTATTAGGGTTTGGTGATGCGTGTTGTAAAGCGGCTACCGTCCGGGCCGCAGAAAGCCGCCTATTCCGACGGTAGAATTCTAAGATAAAACCAAATAAAAGCGGCAAAAAGTTTCATGCCCGGAAATTGTCATTTTTTGTCGTAGCGTTTAGCAAAATGATTCTGGCTATGGGATGCAAGGCCGCGAAGCGCTTGTATAGCTTTGCATCCCATAGCCAGAATCGTTAATTTTGCGGAGTACGGAAATGACAATGTATTAATTATGAGCAAATTCATCCCCTAATTAGACGAACTGTTCCGACAATAAGATTTTGAGATTTTGCATGATCTCAAAATCTTATCGAATGGTAAATATGTGTACCCGGTTATATCTGCAACGCTACATATGGTGTTCCACGCCTTACGACGGCAAAGCATCTGGCGGCGATTTTGGCCCTCACGGCATTCAGGACGCTGAATTTATGTTTACCTTCAGCCACTTTGCGTTCGTAATATGCCTTTAGTTGCGGGTCACACCTGATGGCGATCAGTGCGCTACGGTTCAGTTGTACTTTAATGTCTCGATTCGCCATGCTCGATGTGTGGCATCCCCCGCGGACGCTTGTGCCGGAGCTATGTTCGAACGGAGCCAGCCCGCAATAGCAGGCAAACTTGCGGTGGTCTGTTATTTTGGTGAAATTGAGCGTCGAACAGAGCATCACAATGGCCGTGATCGGACCTACTCCTTTGATGCTGGTCAGCAGTTTGTAGTTCCGGCAAATGTTGCCGTCGGCGGCTATCAGTTCCTGCATTTCCCGTTCGATGGTTTTCATATGAGTTTCTGCATACGCGATCTCCTCCTGGAGCATGGAACGTTGAATAGATACATCCGCGAATTTCTCTTTGTAGTCTAATTTTTCGAGCAACACCAGTTTCGCTACGCGTTGTTTTGCCAGATGAGCCCTTAAGATAAGCCATGTGCGCAACTGGCACAGCTCCTTCTCTGCAGGCAGATAAAGGGCTATCTTCCGATAGTGAGTGATCGCATATTCGGCGATACGCCGGGCATCTACCCTGTCGGTTTTGCCACGGGCAATACCCATCGAATACTTGATCACCAACGGCGAAATCAGTGAAAAATTGAAATTCAGCGTCCTGTCGGAAGCACAAACCGCCATCTCGGATATGTAGCTCCCCATATCCTCGGCGCAGAAAATCACATCGTCGAGCCGAATACCATGTCGCTTCTCAACCCAGTGCAGACACGAGCAGATCCCTTTTCGGGAGTTGGCGAATTTACGGTGAGCCATCTCGTTTGCATCCTCGAAGGCGACCAAAGACGCATCGAAAGTCTCTTTCGACACATCCAGACCTACATAATACAAATAGTGCATAACTTGTTAGTTTTGTGAGAGTCGTATGCTATCACATGTACCAGGTCTTGAAACCTACAATTCTAAACAGCCATTCTCTCTGGTTAATGGAGGCGCAGTCCAAATCTACCGCCAAGCCTTAAAGCTTACGACAAGCCCCGGTTCACTGCGACGCCATATTAAAGTTACTTGTGATTACATCACGCTGCAAATCTACATGCGACCAGCAAAATGCCGGGGATGGAAATACGCAAGGCTCGCCCCTCGGGCGATTCGCATGGCCTTGCGTATTTCCATCTCCGGCGTTTAATTCCCTGCCGGCGGAAAGAGATTACAGGGATATATCAGACTTTTTTGTTTTGAAGGGTGAGACGATATATGCTGTTCTCACATGGCTCCGTATCGTTTTTCCCAACTGTCTGCTATTTCTATACAGCCATAAATTTATCCGCCAGCTTCTCCTTGAGCATCTCCACTTCCCGGTCGATCATCGGCTGGGTCACCTTCGCATACCGTTGTGTCGTGGTGATGCGTTTATGCCCCAGCATCTTCGAGAGCGTTTCCAGCGACACGCCGTTCATCAGGCAGACCGTCGTGGCATAGGTATGGCGGCCGACATGGAAGGTCAGCTTCTTGTCGATGCCGCATAAGACTGCGATGCGCTTCAGGGAGCGATCCACCGTATTCAGATGCGGCATGAACGCGAAGACGCGCTCCGCACCACCGTCCCGGCAGCGTTCCAGCATGGACAGGGCCGCAGGCAGCAGTTTGACGACATACTGCGTGTCCGTCTTGCAGCGGTTGCCTGTGACCCACCAGTCGCCGTGCGCATCCTGTCCGAACTGTTTCCAGGCAAGGGATTTCATATCCGCGTAGCAGATGCCCGTAAAACAGGAGAAGAGGAACAGGTCGCGGATGAGGCGCTGTTTCTTCGTGCGGAGCGCAGCGTGCTGGAGCGTGAGGATCTCTTCCTCGTTCAGGAAGGCACGCTCCGGCGCGGGTTCGTTGTAACGGTACGAGGCGAACGGGTTGCGGGGCATGATCCCGTCGTTGAAGGCGATCTTGACCACATTGATCAGGCAGTCCAGATAACGGCAGATGCTCGTGAGTTTAAGCCCCCGTTCCGTCTTCAGGTAGACATGGAACTGTTCGATGAACGACTGTTCCAGTTCGGCAAGGGCGATGTCGCTCACACGGTATTTCGCCGTAAGGAACGCCTGCAGGTGTTTCATCGTCGCAAGATAGCGGTACCAGGTGTTTTTCGAGCGGTCGACGCCGATACGCCCGTGCAGATCCTCCGTGAAACTGCGGAAAGTATCCAGCAGGGTGCGGTAACGTTTCCCGAAACCCAGCCAGGCGTTCTTCACCTTCTCGGCCGTCACATAGCTTTCCCGGTCGCGGATATCCCGATAATGACGGTCGATTTGAGAGCGAATATCGTCCAGATACCGGTTGATACGATCCGCTTCGAGGCTTCGGCCCTTGGCACGGCCGCCGCGGACTTCCCACAAACGCTCCGGAACCGTGAGCTTCGCACTGAACTGCGAAATAGTACCGTTGATCGTGATGCGGCCCATGACCGGAACCGTAGACTGTGTTTTTTCCTTGTTCCTTTTCAGGTAGAACAGAACCTTGAACGTGCTGCGCATAAACTCTGCTTTTTAAGGGGTACAAAACTAATTTCTGCAGAGTCTCCGATCAAGATGAACGGAAATGCAATAGACGGAAAATCACCGTTTTGCGAAATGAAAAGCATTTTCGAACGAGGTAATGTTTTGGAAACCGAAACCTCGTTCGACGATGCCGTCGGCTGGCCATTCGAAAACTTCTACAGGGCGAACCGAAACGAAAAACAGCCTGATTATCAATACCACTGCGCTTATTTGCCCGTTTTGTGGATTTGTTGTACTTTTGACACCAAAAGGTAGCTACTCGCCGCGGTTCAGTCTTTTTGCCGCCAAAAATACAATCCTACCGCGTAAACCGGTAATAGGTTCCCAACGGCAGTTGCTTGCCGGCCCGGTCGGTGAAACACAACTCGCCCCACTGCTCCTCGCGCGGCGCACCAAACGCCTGCCTCACGGCCGTGCGGGCCAGCGTCGACGAGAGACCCATCGAGTAGAGGTTCAGAACCAGAAACGCTCCCCGGGGTTCGAGCAGCTGCGCGCAGCACTCCAGCATTTCGCCGATGTTGTCCTCCAGAATCCACCGCTCGCCGTCGGCCCCGCGCCCGTAAGCCGGGGGATCGAGGATGATTCCGCGGTAACGGCTGCCGCGGCGCACCTCGCGCCGGACGAATTTCAGCGCATCCTCGACGATCCACCGCACGCCCTCCAGGCCGCTCAGCTCCATGTTCTCGCGCGACCAGGTCACCACCTGCCTGACCGAATCGACGTGCGTCACCTCGGCCCCGGCGGCCCGCGCCGCGAGCGTCGCCCCGCCCGTGTAGGCAAAGAGGTTCAGCACCTTGGGGGCGCCACCTCCCGCAACACTCGAACCGAACTCCGCAACACGCTCGCCGCCAGATGGTTCACCTCCGGCCAAAGCCCGGCAGCTGTCGTAGATGAAATTCCAGTTGGCGGCCTGCTCGGGGAAGATGCCCACGTGCTTGAACGACGTAAGCCCCAGCCGCATCCGCAGCCGCATCCGCTTATAGACATACTCCACCGCCCAGCGGTCGGGCATTCCGGCAGCGAGACGCCACTCGCCCCGCTCGTCGCTGCGCGCATCGCGCCGAAACGAGGCGTCGGCCGTGCGCCGCCACTCCTCTTCGGCAAGCGTCCGCCGCCAGATGGCCTGCGGCTCGGGACGGCGCGTCACATAGCGCCCGAAGCGCTCCAGTTTCTCGAAATCCCCCGTGTCGATGAGTTCGTAATCGTTGAAATCGGGTGTAAGCTGTTCCTGCATGGATCGGTTTCTATTTTTTACATTCGTCTATCAATGCCATTTCGCATGCCTGGCAGTCGAACTCCAGCCGGTAACGGCAGGCGCCGTGTTCCAGAAACAGGTCGCCGCGCAGCCGCGGATGCTCCCGGAGACATTCGCCGATCTCGCGGCGGATGCAGTAGGCCGACCGCATGACCGCATGCCCGGCGGTCGCCGGCGCGAGGTCCAGCCCCCGTTCGATCTGCCGCACCCCGTGGTCGCGGTAGAACGCCTCGGCCAGCCGGTTGGTGACGTTCTCCTCGGCCGTAAGCCGCTCCGAAGGGTATTTCGCGGCGGGATTCTCGGACAGGATGCGGTGTTCCGGCCGCCGCTCCCGGCGCACGAGTTCGAGTGCGGCCAGCGCTTCGCGGCGCAGTTCCGCGGCCAGCGACGCCGGCACGAACCACTCTGCGCCCCGCACTTCGGCTTCGCGGACCGCAAAGATCGTGTCGCCCGACTTCATCGCCTGGGCACGCAGCGCGGCGGCATTGGCATCGGGATTCTTCGCCGGATCGAGCCGCACGGCCCGCACGGCCGAGACCGCAACGCCCTCACAATCCGTATAAGTGAGTTTCAGCCCTTCGGCCGTCGCCTCCGCCGCGGCCTTCGCCGGAATCACCCGCCGCGTGCGGCTGCGCTCCACGGCCAGCGTGAAACGGCGGTCGAAATTGCGGCGGACCTCCGCCCCGGGCGTGATTCCCTCCATGCGGTTGGGCGTGATGCGGCGGCCCTCCACGGCATTGACGTTGGTTCCGGTCACGCCGCGCGGCGTCAGGAAGCAGACACCGTCGCCCGGCGCAAGGTCGTGCCCGCCGTCGAGCGTGAACGTGCCGCCCGAAACGCCCGCCACGCGACCCACCCGCTCGCCGACAGCTTTCGGAGTATCGAACGACGCCACCCCGGCGCGTTTTCCGTCCAGAAAGTATTCGGACTCCCCGCGCGTGAAACTCTTCGACGGGTCGGGTGTGAAATCCGGGACGCTCTCGCCGACGGACGACCGCCGAAACCCCGGCCGCAGGGCCAGCGCCTCGTCCACCGCCCGGCGGTAGTAGGCCACAACGTTGCGGATATAAGCGAGATCCTTGAGCCGACCTTCTATCTTGAATGAAGTGACGCCCGCATCCAGCAGATCGCCAATGCGTTGCGAAAGGTTCATGTCGCGTACCGACAGCAGGTGCTTCCCGGCGATCCAGGTCCGGCCACGCCCGTCGGTCAGGTCCCAGGCCAGGCGGCAGGGCTGGCTGCACGCCCCGCGGTTGCCGCTGCGTGCGGACATCGACCGCGAGAGAAAACAGCGGCCGCTGTACCCCACGCAGATCGCCCCGTGGACGAAACATTCGACCTCGGCAGCCGTCGCAGCGCAGATGGCCCGGATCTCCTCCAGCGAGAGGTTGCGTTCGAGAATCACCCGTGCAAACCCCGCCTCGCCCAGAAACCGCGCCCCTTCGGGCGTGCGGTTCGAAACCTGCGTCGAGGCGTGCAGTTCCACCGGAAGGTCCATCCGCCGCAGAGCCATGTCCTGCACGATCAGCGCGTCGACGCCCGCGGCGATCAGCGCCCGGGCCTGCCGTTCGGCGGCCTCCAGTTCGTCGTCCCACACGAGCGTGTTGAGCGTGGCATGGACCCGCACTCCGAAGCGGTGGGCGTACTCCACGACCCGGGCGATCTCCCCGTCGGAGTTCCCTGCGGCCTGCCGCGCGCCGAACCGCGCGCCGCCGATATAGACCGCATCGGCGCCGTAATCCACGGCCGCCGCGGCCGAGGCGTAATCTTTGGCAGGAGCTAACAGTTCGACGGGTTTCATTTCTTTCTTTTTGCAAAAGTAACAAAAAGCGGTCAATATCGGGACTCCGCCGCCGGAAAATCGCGGCAACCGCCGCCGGAGCGGAGGTTATCAGCGATCATTCAACGACTTACGCACGACATGGTCAATATTTAACAAAAATCGTTCTTTCCCTCCGGACCCGGAACACTCCCGCAACAACAATATCCGACAAGCAAAACAGCCACAGCCAAAAAACAGCCTGCGTTTTTCGAATTCGCTATTGTTCAACAACATACATACATATTCGGCCGAAAAACAAGCAGACAGAAAAGATTCGCACGACAATATTTTCTGGTTTTCCAGAAGACATTCGGACAAATTTTTCTTATATTGTGCCGCAAATAAACAAGTCCAAAAATTCGGTATGATGCAATTTTCAGCAAATACGGTTCTCCGGAAACGGGATACCGTACCTATCCATTTTTTATTCCTAATCCAATTTTTATGAGAAGATGCTTTACGCTATTGACGGTTCTCGTCCTCTGCGCCGCAAGCGGCTGCGATGACAAGAACAAAGAGGAGGTCGCGGATGTGATCGTCCTCTCGCGAAGCAGTGTCGCGTTCGCCCAGAAAGGCGGAACGACCACCGTCGCGGTAGCCACGCCCTCCGACTGGAAGGTGAGCTGTCCGGACGATTGGGTGACGCTGGTTTCCGAAGACGGTCTGCTGACCATTTCCGTGACAGGCAATACGACCGACGATGTCCGCAGCTCGAAAATCGCCGTGGAAACGGCCGGCGACAAACAGGAAATCACCGTTCACCAGGCGTTCTCTCGGGAAACGGTCCTGCTGTCCACCACCGCTTCGGACGAAATTTCGCTGGATTCCGAAGGCGAGAGCGTTCTCTTCACCGTGGTCACCAACGGCCAGTGGAGCGTCACGAGCGACGCCGACTGGGTTTCGGTCGAAAGCGACCCGGTCAGCGGAACGGTACGCGTCGGCGCCCCGCGCAATCCCGACGCACACCGCGACGCGACGCTCACCGTCCGTTCGACCAAAGGCTCCGCTACGGAAACCTGCAAAGTGTCCGTTTCACAAATCTCACGCGAGGAAAATCCCTATTATCAGATGCTGGGATATTACGGGCTTTATGCGGAAAACTGGTATTACGGCCGTGAGCCGATCGGCGTGAGCGGCACGGGCACGTTCTGCACCGTCGAAGAGAAAGAGTACCGCAAAAGTTTCTACATCAAGAACCTGTTCCTGACGGGCACGGTCGTGGAAGCCGCCTACGACAAAAACACCCAAACCATGTCGATCGAACTCGGCAGGCTCTGCTACACCCGCGAGATCTCCTCGACGGTCTCGCGCTTCCACTACCTGTACTCGATCAACATGCAGGGCGGAGGTTTCCACAACGGCATGCTGACCGGCAGGCTGGGAGAGGGTTACAACGACGACGCGGACGAAAACCGCAAGGCGATCCTTCTGACCGGATTCGAGCCGCCGTACACCACGCTGGGCATCATCGGATACCAGGAGCAGCAGTGGCTGTCGTTCGGCGACCTCTACTACGCCACCGGCACGATGTACCTCGTGGACTGGG
>OJOX01000707.1_pt1 | contig 11598 bp, 9 predicted proteins | sample 1598301 | NCBI WGS metagenome assembly OJOX01 (sample SAMN03922480, study PRJEB24848) | human gut metagenome | isolation source: stool sample | host: Homo sapiens | place: Germany | collected 2011-05 | reverse complement strand
GACCGGATATAATGTTGAAGAAAATATGATGAAAACATATTCATATTTTAAAACGACACATAAGGTTTGTCTGCCTTATGATGCAAATTCTAAAAAAATTTTTGATATACGAGGAACAGAGTTTGAACCGGATCTTATTTTTTACATGAATTGTTGGCATGAGTATGGAAAATACAAGCAATTCTCATATCGTCATAATTGGGATAAATTACAGGCTTATGTGCCTTATGCTTGGATGATTAGTGCAAGGTATATTGAACATTTTAATCGTGATTTTCATAATTGTATGTGGAAAATATTTTATGAAACTCCTTTGCACGTAAATATGTCGAAACAATATGCCATAAATAAAGGTATTAATGCAGTGTCGAGTGGATATCCAATGCTAGATGTTTTTTTTGATTCCAATTATGTACCAAATGATTCGATTTGGAAAAAACAGGGGAAAAGGAAGAAACGTATAATATGGGCACCACATCATCATATATATGAGAAAAATAGATGTGCAAATTTTTTATTTGTATATGATCTGATGATTCAGTTGGCAAAAAAATATGAAAATGAAGTTCAGTTCATCTTTCGTCCCCATCCGGAATTAGCCAAAAAACTTGATTTTTGCGTATCTGGATGGAATGAACAGAAACGTAAAGAATATTATTCTGTATGGGAAAATATGCCGAACACACAAATAGAATTGGGAGATTATATAGATATGTTTCTAACTTCTGACGCATTAATACAAGATTGTGGTTCTTTTACAGCAGAATATTTGGCTACAGGAAAACCTATGTTGTTTATGGAAGCTAATAAGGAAGTTATTGCAGGATGGAATGAATGTGGTAAGGCAATAGCCAGTCATCTCTATCTTTCGGATAAAGGTGCTGGGGTAGAGGATTTTATTCAGAATGTGGTAATTGCCGGTCAGGATTCCATGTTAGAACAAAGATTGAAATTTATAGAGAACTATATTCGACCGAAGTCGGGTAATGCATCTCTTTACATATATGAATATATCAAACAGCAATTGTCGTGAATAAATTAATATTTTGCATTCTATTTTCTTGTTGCTTTTGTTGGAAAGCATGGGGTCAGACTCCTATTATTATAGCTCATCGCGGTTATGTTAAAGGGACTTCTGTTCAGTTATTGGAAAATAGTATAAAAGATTTGTCCAAATTGAAATCTTATGGTGTACAGGGCGTTGAATTTGATATTAGGAAAACAGCAGATGGTAAGTATATAGTTTTACACGATGCTTCAATATCAAGAACAACTGAATATGAAGGTAAGATGAATGTAAAACAGATGTCTTTGAAAGAAGTGAAGAAATATAAATTGGTCTCTCGCAAGGGAAATAGGCGCAAAGAGAAAATACCGACTTTAGAAAAATATCTCAAAAGTTTGAGACGAAATAAATTTTTATTAATGCCTCATAGAAAAGATATAAGCATCAATGATTTATATAGTCATATAAAGAATGCGAAATTGTTGGATAATGTAATTCTTTTTGAATCATCTCGAAACATGGATAAGGCAGTGACATTATATGGAAATGATAAGCTAAAGGTGTTAAGTGGATACGCTTTTAAACAATTAAGTGATAAAGAGTTATTATCATTTGAAAGATTTTTGCCTAATTGCTATATTGATATTGATGTTTCTATTTATTCAAAAGAATATATGGAAAGGATTATTTCCCATGGTTTTGGTATTGCATTAGAGAATTTGCAAGGTGAACAATCAGCTGTTACTAAGGAAATGATCAAGGATATTGGAATCTTATTTACTGATTTTGGAAATCTATACTATAGATGAAACATTATGATTATTTGATAGTAAATGCTTCAGGTTTGTATGGCTCCACATTTGCCTGTCGGGCAAAAAAGAAGGCAAAGTATGTTATGATTTGAAAAGTATGGATTCTTTCCAAACTAGATTTGTCGGTTATATATTTGAGCATTTACTTGATGTATGAATTGATAAGAATCAAGTGAAATGCAGAAAATAGGTCACATATATCAGTAAGAATAATATGGATAAAAAGATGGGAGAATTCCTTGTGGTTTCATATTTCATAAAGGTTATGAATAAAATTACTGAATTTTACTATTGTTAGAATATATCAATAATTTAAAGTATGTTGTTATGGTTAAGAACCATTATGATTATCTTGTCGTAGGTGCCGGTCTTTTTGGCTCTACATTTGCTTATCGTGCCAGTCAACAGGGAAAGAAATGTTTGGTAATAGATAAGCGTTCACATTTGGGAGGGAATATATATTGTGAAAATATAGAAGGAATCAATGTCCATAAGTATGGGGCCCATATTTTTCATACTTCCAATAAACAGGTTTGGGAATTTGTGAATTCTATTGTAGAGTTCAATCGTTATACTAATTCTCCTGTTGCCAATTATAAAGGGAAATTTTATAATTTACCTTTCAATATGAATACATTTCATCAGATGTGGGGGGTGACTACTCCTGCTGACGCAATGGCTAAAATAGAGGAACAAAAGTCTGAAGCGGTAGCAAGGATGAAAGCTGACGGGGTAGAAGAGCCTCGCAATTTGGAAGAACAGGCTCAGGTATTGATAGGTAAAGACATCTATGAAAAATTGATAAAAGGATATACCGAGAAACAATGGGGGCGTAAATGTACGGAGCTGCCAGCTTTTATTATTCGTCGTTTACCTATCCGGTTTGTCTTTGATAATAATTATTTTAACGATACTTATCAAGGTGTTCCCATAGGTGGCTATAACAAATTGATTGAAGGGTTACTGGATGGAATAGAAGTTCAATTGAATACGGATTTTTTTGCAGATAGGAAAAAATGGATAGAGCTGACTAATAAAATTGTTTATACTGGAGCGATAGATGAATTTTATGATTATTGTTATGGTCATTTGAAATACCGAACCATATCTTTTGAGACAATCGTTGAAAATATATCTAATTATCAAGGTAATGCTGTTGTAAATTATACAGATAGTGCTATTCCTTACACTCGAATTATAGAACACAAACATTTTGAAATGTTTGGTTCTGAACTTGATCGATGTCCGAAAACTGTCATCAGTAGGGAGTATAGTACTGAATGGAAGCCTGGTATGGAACCATATTATCCTGTAAATGACACTTATAATAATGAATTGGCAGACAAGTATCGTTCTTTGGCTGGCAAAGAGAAAAATGTAATCTTCGGAGGAAGGCTTGCCGATTATCGTTATTATGATATGGCTCCTGTAGTGGAACGGGCATTGCAGGTAGAAATTGAATAAAGTACTTTAATACTTAATTTATGGATATCAAAATTTTAGTGGCCACGCACAAGGACTACTTCATGCCTCATGATGACGGATTGTATCTGCCGATAAAGGTGGGCAATGCTCTGTCTCGTTTAGAAGGACGTTTTCAGGGAGATGACACGGGTGAGAACATTTCAGAAAAAAATCCGTATTATTGTGAATTGACAGCCTTATATTGGGGATGGAAAAATTTGAATTCAGACTATATTGGACTAGTTCACTATCGAAGACACTTTTGCTTAAAACGCATAGGGAACAATTGGGAAAGTGTACTAACAAGGAAGCAAGCGGAATATCTATGTCAAAATTATGATATAATTCTCCCGGTGAAACGTCGTTATTGGATAGAAACGCTAGCTTCTCACTATTGTCATACTCATGATATCCGTCATTTGGAACTTACTCGAGAAATTATAGCAACAGATTATCCTCAATATTTATTAACTTATGATAAGGTATTGAAGCGACGGAGTGCACATATGTTTAATATGTTTGTGATGAAAAAAGAATGGGTAGATAAGTATTGTACATGGTTATTTGACATTTTGTCTCAATTGGAAAAACGGATAGATTTGAGAGGAATGGATTCGTTTCAAGCTAGATTATTTGGACGGGTAAGTGAATTATTATTAGATGTTTGGATAGAAGCCAATCAATTGAAATATAAAGAAATTAAGTATGTCCCTATAGGTCCTTATCATTTTTGGAAGAAAGTGGGAGCATTCTTGAAGGCCAAGCTGTATGGAAAACAATACAATGCAAGTGTGTAAATGGAGTTTACCAATAAAGAGGTGGGGAGTATTGCTATTCCTTTTGGGAAATATGTTGGTGACATATGGTCAATACATGTATGGTACGACTGGTTTGCTTCAGATGCCTAGTGCTGACATGCAACGTGATAAGACTTTTATGATAGGGGGAAGTGTTTTGGCACCTCAAATCATACCTTCTAAAGAATGGTGGGGAAATTATTATACGTTTAACTATTACATAAATATAACTGTTTTTCCTTGGTTGGAAATAGGGTATGATTGTGTACTGGTGAAAGCTAAACCTGGAATTTATCATTGGGTACCTTCCACTTATGGAAAATTCGTTAACCAGGATCGTTCCTTTCATGGGCGGTTGAGGGTTTGGAAAGAAAGCTGGTGGAAGGACTGGACCCCACAGGTAGTGTTCGGGTTGAATGACCCGGGATCCGGATCATGGGAGGGCGGTGCGTCTAGTTTTGATCAGAGAACAAACGGTTTCTTCTGTCGGTATTATGTAGCAGCGACAAAGCATATCAATTTTCAGCAGTATGGGCAATTGGGAGTTCATGTGGCATACGCTTGGAAAATGAAGCGGATTGACGAATTGAAAGGTAGGCAGCGGAATATTAAAGGTTTATGTGTGGGAATGAATTATCAATTTGATTTGCCGGATAATGGAACATGGACTAGAAGCGCTCTTAATGGTTTGAACCTAATGGCTGAGTATGATAGTGAGAGTGTTAATGTCGGATTTCACTATTCCTTCTGGAAAGACTATATCAACGCCGTAGTAGAACTAAACCGTTGCAAGTACTTTTCCGGTGGCTTAGTCTTCAAAATCCATTTAAAATAATAAAAAGCGCTCATTCATAGGATTTTCCAGATAGAATTCGTTTCTTTGCGGTCAGAAACCATAAAATCATCTTTATTATGTCATCCCGCTTTGTAAACCCTTTCACGGATCTCGGCTTCAAGATAATCTTCGGACAGCCCGCCAGCAAGGCCCTGCTGATAATCCTGTTTAACGAATTGCTGTCCGGTGAGCATCACATTGAAGACCTGACGTTTCTGGACAAGGAGGACCGTTCGGAGAATATTCACGACAAGGGTATCATCTATGACCTTTACTGCCGTACCTCTACCGGCGAGTACATCATCGTGGAGATGCAGAATCGTTGGCACAGCCATTTCCTGGACCGTACGCTCTATTATGTATACCGTGCGGTGAGCCGCCAGATGGAGAATCCGTCCTCTAAAGAGGTATGTGTTCCCGACACTCCGTTACAGGCTTCCTGCCGTGTACGGCATTTTCCTGATGAATTTCAAGGAGGATGGTCTGGAAAGCAAGTTCCGTACCGACACGGTGGTTTCCGACCGGGACAGCGGTCGTGTGGTGAACCGGAATTTCCGTCAGATTTATCTCCAGTTTCCTTATTTTACGAAGGAACTGGACGAATGTTCTACTTTATCCGATAAACTAATGTATGCACTGAAGAATATGAACAACTGGAACAGAATGCCCGATGCGCTGAAAGAACAGGTTTTCAGCCATCTTGACCGCCTTGCCGCCAAGGCTCACCTGTCTGAGGGTGACCGTATCGCTTATGATAAGGCGGTGGACCGTTATAACGTGAGCCGTATTGTGGAAAATAATATCCGTGAACAGGCTGTCGCGGAAGGACGTTTGAAGGGACGTTTGGAGATCGCCCGTAAACTGAAAGAGAACGGTTTTTCCATTGCGGATATTGTCCGGATTGCCGGACTTTCGCCAGAAGAAATTGATAAGCTGTAACGGCGTGTACGAATTTCTTTATAAAGCAGTGCTCATTCGGGAAAAAGACTTTTTTCAGAATGCTACAGCAAAAAATGATAATGAATGGTGAAGTGATATAAGTATCATGATAAAGCATTGAAAAATGTATGAGCAATAAAATATATCCCATCGGAATCTAGAATTTCGAGAAAATCCGTCAGGACGGTTATTTCTATATTGATAAAACGGCCTGGGTGTACCAGATGGTAAAGACCGGAAGTTACTACTTCCTGAGCCGTCCGCGACGTTTCGGAAAGACCCTACTCCTTCTTACCTTGGAAGCTTACTTTCAAGGTAAGAAGGAGTTGTTTGAAGGTCTGGCGATGGAGAAGCTGGAAAAGGACTGGATTAGATATCCTGTTCTGCATCTGGATCTGAACATCGAGAAGTATGATACTCCGGAGAGTCTGGATAAGATTTTGCATGATAATCTGGATGCCGAACTGCATGAGTTTGCTGAAGCGAGAGGAGTGTCATACGACAAGCTTTGTGACGATTTGAAAGCATATTATGACGGCTATCACTTTACACATCATTCTATCGGCATGTACAATCCGTTTAGTTTGCTCAATACGTTCAAATATAAGGAATTCGGCAGTTATTGGTTCGAGACGGGTACTCCTACCTATCTGGTGAAACTGCTGAAGAAGCATCATTACGACTTGGAACGGATGGCCCACGAGGAAACGGACTCCCAGGTGCTGAACAGTATAGATTCGGAATCCACCAATCCCATTCCGGTGCTCTATCAGAGCGGACACCTCACTATAAAGGGATATGATGAAGAATTTGGAATGTACCGTTTAGGTTTTCCGAACCGGGAAGTGGAAGAGGGGTTTGTACGTTTCCTGCTCCCTTTTTACGCGAACGTAAATAAGGTGGAATCTCCCTTTGAGATTCAGAAATTTGTCCGTGAGGTGCGTTTCGGTGATTATGACTCCTTCTTCCGCCGTCTGCAAAGTTTCTTTGCGAATACTACCTACGAAGTGATCCGCGAACAGGAACTGCATTACGAGAATGTGCTTTTCATCGTATTCAAGCTTGTCGGCTTCTATACCCAAGTGGAATATCATACGAGCAAAGGACGCATTGACCTTGTCCTGCAGACTGACAAGCTTATCTATGTGATGGAATTCAAGCTGGACGGCACGGCCGAGGAGGCTTTGCAACAGATTCATGACAAGCATTACGCGCTTCCCTTTGCTTCGGACGGACGGAAGCTCTTTTAAATAGGGGTGAACTTCAGTGCTGAAACCCGCAATATCGAAAAGTGAATAGTAGAAGAATGAAATGTAGAAAGGAAACAGAGTCCGAAGAAAAGAGGTGCACACTGCTGCAATATCCGGTGAAACTTGGTACAAGATCCGCGGAATCTTGTACCAAAGTTTTTGTAATCTTGTGGCGGGTGACGGCTAGTTCCTTTGAACATTGCAAAGATAACTTCACGTCCGTGCGGTGTGATCTCTTCTGACCCCTTGGCGGATTGCAGGGAGTTTACGGGGACACGGGGACAGTGGGGACACCCCCTTTTTTCCTCACACACGCATGCGTGTACCTATAAAGGGAGGATAAGTGGGGTGATATATTCCCTTGCCGTCCACACTTACCGATACTTCTTATTTGGTGAAACGTTTGAGTCTGATGAGGACGGTGCTTTCGGTTATTCTCCCTGTCGTGCGTTTTTTTTCAGAAGTTCCGGCCGGACATAATCCTGTGGGAAGGCAGGGGAAAGATGATTTTCCCACCTAATTATATCGCGCGTGCGTGTGTGAGAAATTGGGGTCTGTCCCTGCTGTCCCCACTGTCCCTGCTTGGGAGAGCCGGTATGAACTGCCATCTTTAAATTCTCAATTTTTAATCTCCCTCCGTATCAACCTTTCCTCGTCCTACGAGAGGAAACAAGCTCGTACCGGCTCCTTGCCGGAACGTTCCACGCCTTTGCCGGGATGATTTTTCTTATTATCCGCACTGTTGCTGTGGAAACCATAGACCGCTTGTACGTAGTTCATCGCCCCATGGGGATTTTATTGCCGGTGGTGGCCGGCATCCGCTTATGTATTACCCAAACGACACTCTTCGTGATTACCAGCAGGAGATGAAGCTCCGCCTCTTTGAGGAGTGGGAGTTTCATCGGAATGTGATGGTACAGATGCCTACCGGTACGGGCAAGACGCATCTGCTGGCCGCCATAGTAAGGGAATTCCTGCGTGGTTCCGGCAGCCGGGTATGGATCGTGGCGCACCGCCGGGAGCTGGTGGATCAGATAGAGGAAACCGTGTCCCGGCACGGGATGAGCAAAGAGGACGGAAGGGTGAGGGTGATGTCCATCCAGTGGCTGTCACGAAACCGGAAGCACATGGATGAAGAGCCGGATCTGATCGTTGTCGACGAGGCGCATCACGCCCTGGCGGAAACCTACCGGATACTTTGGGAGAAATATCCGGAGGCAAGGAAACTGGGCATGACTGCCACTCCCTGCCGGCTGAACGGCAAGGGATTCATGGACTTGTTCGACAGCCTGATCACCTCGTGGACTGTCGCGGAATTCATCGGACAAGGGTGGTTATCATCCTTTGACTATGTGTCCATCCGTGCGAACAGCAAAGAACAGCGGTTGATAGACTCGTTGAAGAAACGGGGTGCGGACGGGGACTACCAGGTAAAGGAGATGAACGAGGTGCTGAACCGGGAGACAAGTATCGGCCGGCTGTATGAGAGCGTGGAACGATATGCCCACGGAAAGAAAGGAATCGTATATGCTGTCAGCATCGCCCATGCCCGCCGGATAGCGGCTTGTTATAGCGCACACGGACTGGAGGCTGTGGCTATCGACAGCAGGACTCCGGCTTCGGAACGCCGGGAACTGGTGGAGGATTTCAGACGGGGGAAGGTGAAAGTGCTGGTCAATGTGGATATCTTTTCCGAAGGCTTCGACTGTCCCGATGTGGAGTTCGTGCAGCTGGCACGTCCCACGCTTTCCCTGGCGAAATACCTGCAACAGGTGGGGCGTGGGCTGAGGAGGTCGGCAGACAAGGCGTCCTGTATGCTGATAGACAATGTGGGTCTGTACCGCATCTTCGGTCTGCCCGCCCGGAACCATGACTGGGCGGCGATGTTCGAGGGGCGGATGATTGGCAACGCGCTGTCCCGGGCACGGGCGGAAACAGGCAGGCTGTCTGTATCCGGTCTGCTGCCGGAGGAGGAAAGACAACGGGAGGATGAACTGGAGATGGTGATAACGCACGACCGGCTGATGGAAGCCATCCGGAACCGGGAGGAAGCAGAAGAGGGAAAGGAATCACAAGCCGCCTTGAAATCTTATCCCGACCGGCGGAGTAGCTTGTGGGGGCTGAAGCGTGGAAACAAGATAACAGTGTCTCCCCGTTATCTGCAAGTCTTTGACATTCAGGGAAACCGTGTGGCAGTCCGTTTGAAAGATGGACAGGCAGGAGTGGTGAGTGCCTCCGGGGAGCCGGAAGTGATACTCGGGTATTGTCGGAGATTGAAGTTCCTGAAAGAGGAACTGCTGGCTGTTACGGATACTGCCGGCACGGTTTCCTACATGGACATGAAAACAGGCCGCACTTACCGGGAGAAGCCGGTGGTGTTTTCCTATGGCGGTGTGGAATTGCTGAGGGTAGGGGAGACTTTCCATAGCCGTACAAAAAAAGCATACGCTTCCATGAACGGGCTGCATAAAGACAGCATCTGCTTTTATGAATATTACTTGAAGATACCGGATTATCGCGTACCGAAGTCCTGCAAGCTGGTGGATTCCGTATGGTCCACGGTGTTTGATGTGTTCGCCTGCTTGTTGGCAGGGGATGACGAGGAAGTTTATTGGTGCTGCGGCCGTCTGGCCGACCGGAGCATCGTGGTGATGGACGGGGCCGGAAGGTATTACCATGTGGAAAAAGGAAAGAGGAAGCGGTACATTGCCGCTAACCTTCCCGAACCCGGTGAGCAGGACTTCGACACGGCTGTAAAGAAGCTGAAAGAGGAAGCCGGACAGCGGGCGGAGGAAACGGACCGGCAGAAGAGAAGGAACGAGGAAGCGAAAAGGCGGAAGAGGCTGGAGGAGATAAGAGATGCCCTTCCGTACCGTATGGGCATGAAATGGGGCTTGAAACTGGGGGAACGTATCATCGTTCCTCCCAAATACAGAAAGATTCTTCCTCCTGTGGGCGTTTATTGTGCTTTTGAAGAGAGCGCCTGCCGGTGGGGGGTGATGGCACTGGACGGGAAAGTGATGGTGGAAGCCCGCTACCAGGAGGTGGATATAGAAAACAACGGCACGGTACACCTGACCGTCATTCCCGGCAAAGTGAAGACCGTCAAACTGTAAGTGTTTCCGGAATGAAACACAAATGACGCGAATGACATAAATTAAAAATCAAGATAAATTTATGCCATTCGCGTCATTTGTGTTCTAAAAAAAAAGTGAGCATCTGCCTGAGTTTGCACATACATTCAGAAAGGTTTCTATTATTACAGAATTTTTTCCATAATAAGCACCATTTCTTTCTTTTTTCACATTTTTTTTCTGTACTTTTGCGCTCAAATTTAAAAACCATTTTTTATAACCCAATATGGCAAATGTGATTAAATTACACAAAGGCTTGAACATCAACCTGAAAGGGAAACCTGCTCAGGAGTTCTTTGACGTGAAGCAGCCGGACATCTATGCGATAGTGCCCGATGATTTTCATGGCGTGACTCCTAAAGTCGTGGTCAAGGAACAGGAATATGTGACGGCCGGGGGAACATTGTTTGTTGACAAGAACCACCCCGAAGTGAAGTTCGTATCTCCGGTAAGCGGTGTCGTTACCAGCGTGGAGAGAGGCGAACGTCGTAAAGTCTTAAGCATCTCCATTGCAGCTGCAAAGGAGCAAGACTACGAAGAGTTTGGAAAGAAGGATGTTTCGACTCTGACAGGCGAGCAGGTAAAAGCCGCCCTGCTGGAAGCCGGACTTTTTTCATTCATTATCCAGCGCCCCTACATCGTGGTGGCTGATCCGAATGCCAAGCCGAAAGGCATCTTCGTTTCTGCATTTGACACTAACCCATTGGCTGCTGATTTCGAATTTGTTCTGAAAGGCCAGGAAAAAGATTTCCAGACTGGTCTGGACGCACTGGCAAAGATGGCAAAGACGTATCTGAATATCAGCGTAGAGCAGAAGAGCCCTGCACTGACCAACGCCAAAAATGTAACTGTAACTGCCTTCGACGGTCCTAACCCCGCCGGAAACGTAGGCGTTCAGATTAACCACATCAGTCCTATCAACAAAGGCGAAACTGTTTGGACGCTCCGTGCGGAAGAAGTGATCTTCATCGGACGCCTGTTCAACACAGGTCGCGTAGACCTTACCCGTACTATCGCCCTGACCGGTTCGGAAGTGAAGAAACCGGCTTATTGCAAGCTGAAAGTAGGAGCCTTGCTGACAGATATTTTTGCAGGACGTGTGAACGGAGGTAAAAACTTACGCTACATTAACGGTAACGTGCTGACCGGAACTTTGGTGAAGCCAAACGGATTCCTGGGTGCGCACGCTACAAGTCTTACTGTGATTCCCGAAGGGGATGACCGGCACGAATTCCTGGGCTTTATCATGCCGCGTACCGATCAGTACAGTGCCAACCGCAGTTATTTCAGCTGGTTGTGCGGTAACAAGGAATACACACTGGATGCCCGTATCAAAGGTGGCGAACGCCACATGATCATGT
>OJOX01000671.1_pt1 | contig 11942 bp, 8 predicted proteins | sample 1598301 | NCBI WGS metagenome assembly OJOX01 (sample SAMN03922480, study PRJEB24848) | human gut metagenome | isolation source: stool sample | host: Homo sapiens | place: Germany | collected 2011-05 | reverse complement strand
CATTTGTCCAAAAGGTTGTAAACTCGGAGCGCATTTGGTATAATGAGTCATACCCAAAACGGAGGAAAAAGATATGACGGAAAAACTCTCGGCATTCGATCTTGAAACATTTATGTCTAAGCTCGTCGACGCGCTGCCAAAGCTCGCCGGGGCTGTGATAATAATCGCGCTCGGCTTCTGGGTCAGCTCGCTTATCGGCAAACTGCTGATAAAAGGTCTGACGCGAAAGGGCGTTGACGCATCCATCCACTCGTTTCTGCGCAGCATCGTAGTCTGGCTGCTGAGATTTGCGGTCATACTCTCCGCGCTCTCGACTCTCGGCTTCAATCTGAACTCGTTCATCGCCGCCCTCGGCGCGGCGGGACTGACCGCCGGCATGGGTCTGCAAAACAGCATCGCCCAGTTTGCCAGCGGCATACAGATACTCGTCAACAAGCCTTTTAAAAGCGGCGACTTCGTCGAACTTGAGAACATAAGCGGACGGGTTCACGAGATAAAGCTGATGTACACGGTGTTTACGACCGCTGACAACAAGCGCGTTATAGTCCCGAATTCGCACATCACGAGCAACAATATTATTAACTACAACGCCGAAGGGCGCCGCAGACTCGACATGACCTTCTCCGTCTCCTACTCCGACGACATAGCCCTCGCAAAGCAGGTGCTCCACGCGCAGGCGCTCAAGAATGAACTCATCTATAAAAATCCCGAGCCGGAAGTCGTCGTCAAGCAGCAGTCGGCGAGCAGCATCGACCTTCTGCTCATGGCGTGGTGCTCATCTTCCGATTATCTGACCGTCTACTACAAACTGCAGGAGGATGTCAAAACAGCCTTCGACGAAAACGGAATCAACATCCCATTCAACCAGCTCGATGTCCATGTATCTAACTCATAAGTTTTAAAATTGTCATAATTAACAAAAAACGCCCAATTGTCTGCGGCAGATTTTTTTGAAAAAGTTCTTTTTGACTATCAATCGGGCGTTTTTTATTATATAATGTTAGATGAAGGCAAAAAAGACAATTTAATCTGCGGAGGGAATTATTATGTCAGAAGCTTTAACTGCACCGGATTTTTCAACTATTCCTGTAGGACCGCTTGCGCTCATCGCACTGCCCGGCTGTGAGGAGCTTGCCGCAAAGATCGACGCCTATCTCAAAACATGGCGCGAGATCCGCGAGAGCGAGCACAAAACAACCATCGCGTTCTCGGGCTATCAGCGCGACTCCTACCTCATCAAGGCGGCATTCCCGCGTTTCGGTTCGGGCGAATCGAAGTGCCACATCCAGCAGTCCGTTCGCGGCTACGATATCTTCATCGTCTGCGATATGTTCAACTACGGTCTGACCTATAAGATGTACGGCAAGGACAATATGATGAGCCCCGACGATCACTACGCGAACCTCAAGCGCGCCATCAGCGCGATCGGCGGCAAGGCAAGACGCATCACCGTCATCATGCCCATGCTCTACGAAGGAAGACAGCACAAGCGTTCAAGCAGAGAATCCCTTGACTGCGCCATGGTTCTTCAGGAGCTGAGCGCTCTCGGAGTGGACAACCTCATCACCTTTGACGCGCACGACGCACGAGTTCAGAACGCTATCCCGAACCACGGCTTTGAAAACATTCAGCCCGCTTACCAGATGATAAAGGCGCTCGTCAAGAATGTTCCCGATCTCAAGATCGACAACGATCATCTGATGATAATTTCCCCCGATGAGGGCGGCATGGGTCGCTGCATCTATTATTCGACCGTCCTCGGCGTTGACCTCGGTATGTTCTACAAGAGACGCGACTATTCGGTCGTTGTTGACGGCAGAAACCCGATAATCGCCCACGAGTTTCTCGGCGACAATGTTGAGGGCAAGGATGTTGTCATTGTTGACGACATGATTTCCTCCGGCGAGTCGATGATCGAAGTTGCAACGAAGCTCAAGGAGCTCAAGGCGAGAAGAATCTTCGTCTGCACCTGCTTCGGCCTGTTCTGCAACGGACTTGAGGCTTTCGACAAGGCATACGAAAGCGGCCTTATCAACAAGGTGTTCACCACCAACCTCATCTACAGAACCCCCGAGCTCAAACAGCGCGAGTGGTATGTCGAAGTTGATCTGTCGAAGTACATCTCCTATGTTATCGACACTCTCAACCACGACACCTCGGTCAGCAAGCTTCTCGACCCGAAGGACAGAATAAACAACCTCCTCGTCAAGAAGGGCTTCCGCACCGCAGAAGAAATAAAGTAAAAAAGTATAGTATAAAAGACCGCCTGAAATTCAGGCGGTCTTTTTATATCTACATCAAAATCGCAGTCCGCAAGCTGTCAATAAACTAAGCCGGAGCTGAAAGCCCCGGCTTTTGTTCATTTTATTTTCCGGCTTTGAGATCCTTCATCATCTCGGCATAAGCCTTGACGAGGGTCGAAGCAACCGTTCTGCCGAAGGAGATGGTCTCCTGATAGTGGTCGCCGAGCAGGTCGGAACCGTCGAAGAAGATCATGCAGTAGTCATTGTCAGGCACGACATATCCGCAGGCATCGTTAGCCTCGCCGAACACATAGAGCTCAACATTCTTGCCCGCATAGTCGCTGACGATGCTGTTGAGCGACGGATAGCCGAAGTCCTTGCCGCTGTAAGCGTTCTCGGCAAGGCAGGCGCCTTTTCCGTCGATAAGCTCGGGCGATACTTCGCCGGGCATAAGAGCAATTTTAATGTTCCTGCCTATCTCAAGATAGCCTATCTCCGTCGTGGTATAGAGAGTCTCGTTCTTATCGTAATAAATCTTGTTGCCGACGAGCTTCGCCTTGCCGACAGCCTCGATAACGGGATTGCTTATCTCGACCAAGACTTTCTTGTGTCTGATGTTGAGTATGGGCTCAACTCTCGTCTCTTTGACGGGCTCCCAGTTCTCGTACCAAACGGTTATCTCGTCGAGCTTCTTCTGCTTCTCTTCGTCGGTAAGCTCGGTGTTGTTCTTTATCGCCTCGGCGGCGTCGGCATAGAACTTGTCGTTCGTGAGCCAGTCGCCCGCGCGCTTTATCTCATCCTTGGTCATGGTCAGAGCAACTACCATTCTGCCAAGCTCGTTGCCGTAGCGGGTAGCCTCTTCGCTTCTGCGGACGGTGTCAACGCCGTCGTTGGTGACTCCGCGGGCGGAATAGATGCCGCACAGAGCGCCGTTGATAAACATGAAGTTCGTGTTGTTGTTCTCCGCGCTGCTGATTATCTGCTCCATGTAGTAGGTGTAGTCTGCGGAGAGCTCCTTGCCGCTGCTCTTGCTGGTCTTGAGACCGGTGATATAGGGATGAGCGGACATGTTGACTATATAGGTCTCGGTGCTGCCGTCGTCGGGGACGAAGCGGAGTCTTGTGAGATTGTCGACAGCGTCGAACACGCCGCGCTTGTCGTTGATGTAGTCCTCGCCGAGGTGGTCGAGGGTAGCCTCATACATTTCGCCGGACTTCATGCTCTTGCAGGCCTCAACGATAGTATCAGTGGTCTTTTCAAAGAGGAAATTCATATACTTCGGGTCGGTGCCGGAGGAATACTCGCCCTTGCCGCTATAGGTGACGCCGATGTTTTTCGCAAGCTTGACGAAGAAGGGATTCCAGAGACCCTGCGTGTCGATGCAGCTGTGGCAATGGGTCGCAAAGACATTGACAGAGATTATGTTTTCGTCTTTGAGCTCTTTTGCAACGCGGTCGCGGATCTGCTTGATGTCCTCGCTCGCAATGCCGATGCACTCGATGGTCGAGAAAACGACCTTGCCGCGTCCGTCGTCAACAACAACAGTGCGAACCTTCATGTCATCGAGCACGGTCTCAACAGTGTTCGACGGGAAGTTCTGAAGCAGGTAGCCCGCAAGATAATAATGTCCGTTGAGAACATCGTCGGGGACGAGGCTCGCCTGGCTGTAGCCGAGCTGCCACTTCGCGTCCTTAGAAGCCTCGCTGACAAATTCCTTGCTGCCCTTGTAGAAGTTCTCGCTCTCGGGCTTATAGTCCTCAAGCTTGGTAAGTCCCCTCGGTAGCGGGACCATGTCCGCAATGAAGCTGATTATCTTTGTGAAGATGCAGTCGAGATAGGTCATGAGAATACTTGTCTTCTCTTTATCCGTCTCCATCTTCGCAAGAGCCATAATGAGTCCCCACGGGGTGCTCACATCGTACTCCTTGCCGCCTATCAAAACCTTGAGCGGTTCGATTTTTGCCAGATTCTTGACCGCGCCGGCAGCGTCCTTGGCAACGGTAGAATTGAAGTCCTTTACCGAATCCGGGACATACTTGTCGTAGTACTCATAGGCTTTCTTGGCGACTTCAATGCCGATTTTCACAAGTCCCGCGATAATCTGCGGAATTTCCGAGACCGAGACGTCAGTCGGTGCGGCATTCGCGCTCGCTGCGCTTGCAGTGGCGGCGAAAGAGCACGACATAATCATCGTCAGTGCCAGAACGACTGCGAGAATCGATTTGAGTGCTTTTTTCATCGTTTGTTGCTCCTTTATTTTTATTTTTTCAAGCTGTATATTACAGGCGCGGACTCCACGCCTATATCACGAAGAACATATTCGTAGCTCCACTTACTTTCCCTTGTGCGCCATGCATCCGGACCTATCCAGTGGCATTTGCGCTCATAGAGATGCACCGTGCCGAACGCATTTCTGCGGTTCGTGTAGAGCTTCACCGCTATCTCATGCCTGCCCGCGCCGATATTTTTGAGCTCCAGCTCATACGGCGGGAAGATTATCTCACCCGCGTGAACGCCGTCAACAAATATATCGGTCAGCGCACCGTCGTAGTGCGGGACGGTAATTTTGATATCCCCGCCGGTGCAGTCGACGCCGAAACGGTAGGTCACACAGCCGCCGTAGAACGGCAGACCCTGATTCACTATGCTGCCAAACGCGAGCTTTTCGGGGCGCTTTACGAGCTTCTTGAGCCTGCCGCGCACCTCGACTCCGAAGTCGCCGAGCAGATAGCACCATTCGACATTCGTGCGCTTGCCGAACGGGAGGACGATATCGAGTATATTCTCTCCCTGCTCTATCTTCGGCAGTTCAACGGTCTTTATCGATTTGTCAACATACCAGCCGGTCACGGTGTTGTCGACCGCCTGACCGTTGAGCGTTATCTGCGCTTTCTCAGCGTCCTCAAGCGCGAGTGACACGCCTTCGAGCGCGAGCGCGCTGTCTATAGTGAATCTGAGCTTGATTTTATGCTCGGGCACGGGCTCGTGAATGACCCACGGCTGCATCACCGCGCCGCTTCGAAGCGGGAAACCGAGCTTTTCGCGGCAGATATTATCAGCTCTGAGAAGTTCCTCTTCTTCGCCACTCAGCTCATCGCCGTCAAGCGCAAAACGCGCCATGTCGAGCAACATTACATTCGGCTCGTCAAGCTCGTATTCAGTCTCATAGGGGACAAGGATTTCTTTATCCTCAAGCTTCTTCGGCTCGGCATACTGCCTCTCGGAGCGGCCGTTATAGAGCCTTAACAGCAGGCTGTCAAAGTCAAAGAGCCTCGCGCTTATCACGGTGTCGCCGTTGAGATAATCAAACTGCGCGGGCTTCAGCTCGCCGCTCAAGGTGTCGTATATCACGGGCGAATATTCGCCCTTTACGGTTATTTTTATATCATTGAAATTCGTTATGTTGCAGTCATACGGCTCCACGGCGTGTGCGACAAACAGCCACAGGCTGTCCGTGTCCTCGCGCAGCTGATATATCAGCCCGTCCGAGAGATAGCCGTCATCATCGCGGATGCAGACGGTTCTTGACCGGTCGAGCGCAGTCAGAAGCGACGCGCGCTGATATGGTATGTGCTCACTGTTTTTAAATAGCCTCTCTCCCCTGTCGGACGGCTGTGCGTTTTCGAGAGTCGGGGCTTCGCCGAGGAATATTACCCTGCCGCCGTCCTCGCGGAATTTTTCGAGTCTATCGAGCGTTGACGAACGGAGCGTTTCGCACCCTGGTACGACTATCACGTCGTACTCCATCTCGCCGACTCTCAGCGGCGCGTCCGCATGCGGGCAAAGCCCGGGCAGCAGCGACTCGCTGATAAAATCGAAATCTATGCTGCCGAACAGCAGCCACTTTGTCAGATCCTGGAAATTCTTGTCAAGCTCTTCGCGGATGAGTCCCGATTTGTCGTTGGGTCCCCAGTGGAGCCAGAAGCTCTCTACCGGGTGGATAACGCCGACCTTTACAATCGGCACACCGCGGGTCATCGCCGTGTTGACTCGCGCAAAATGATCCTCAACGCAGGAATATTTTTTGTACCACGGGGACTGATAGTTTATCGAGGCGGGATAGTCTCGCTTCGCCTCGCCTGCCATGGAAACCCACGACAGATGCGGCACGCGCACCGTGACGCCGAGAGCCGCCTGCCAGTCGCCGTTGAGTTTGTGTCCTCTGAAGTCGAAGTCCCAGTCGGTGACGCCGTAGAGCTCGGAGAGCACGCCCTCATAGCCGAACTGATGCGCGGCGGACTGAGCCTGCTTCGCGGTCGTGTATTCCTTCCACGAGCAGAGCATATCAATGCCGGGCAGCCCGAACGAGCGGTATGAGCGCATCGCTTCGCCGAGCGCGCCCGTCTGGCTTTCGAGCGTCGGCTCGTCCATCATGTGACCCGTCAGCGCGATACCGTTTTCGCGGCACCAGCCGCCGACTGTATCGGCGAACGCCGAAGAGAACCGCTCCGCAATATGATCGTGATAGCGGTAACGGGCGGCGGAAACCTTTCCGTCCGGCAGATCCCAGAATATCTCTGGCAGGAACTCCATTATATCCTGAGAATATGTATCTGAATATGTCTTTGCAAAATCGTCCGTCCACGGCATGATGAGGTCGTCCGTGTCGGTCGAGTTGTCCATGAGCGTCTTGCGCGTGAACTGCGGCTCGTCGGTGAAAATCGCGGGGACAGTTTCATCGAACTCGTCGCCGACGACCTCTTTGTACCGCTCGTGAGTGACCTCAACGAAGCGTTCGACCGCCTTTTTGTCGAGCGTGTTGAGATAAGCCTGACCGTTATACCACGGGTTCGCGCCGCTTATTTCAAGATAGGCGTACCACTTCGTCCCCTCGGCAGGGTCGTTCTCACCGATGCGCCTGTAGCGCTTCAAATATCCGTCGGAATCGAGCACTATGTCGTAGCAGGCAAGCAGCTCGCCGTCCTCGGAGCGCACTCCGCGCGATGTGGAGTCGTCCGTGAAGCCCGCAGAGCCGTCATAGGGTCTGACGGTAAAAAGCAGGTGGCGAGCGCGGAAACGCTTATCTTTCGTGACTATTCCGCCGGCAGCTCCGGAAGGCCATCTGTCCTCGTCATAGAGCCACGCGAGCATTTTTTCGCTCTTCGCCTTGTCGGTGCAGGAGCGGATGAGATGCATGAACTCGTCGCTCAGATATTCCGTATCCATGCCGGTTCTGACATGCATATGAAATCCGCCGAAGCCCATCTCATGAAAAATTTCTATCTGCCGCAAAAGCTCGTCCTCTTCGAGCCTGCAGTTCCACGCCCAGAACGGCGCGGCTCGGTATTCGCTCGTCGGGGAGCGAAACAGCTCATCGGACAGGGTGCTGAGATAATTCTTTTTATAAAGCATATATTCCTCCGCTAAAAATATCGAACCCCTTTTTGATTATTAATTATACCATAAAAGCCCCTGTCCGTTGTCACAAAAATTGACCTCGAAAGCTGTACAATTTGACGAACAACGGGCGCTTTATAACGGTTGATTTTCCGTTTCGCGTGCTCTATAATGATGCACGATGTATATTTGTTTAGTTCAAAGCTTCGCAATATGAACATTTTCCTGCGGCGAAGAGCAAAAAAACGGGCGGTACAGAGACAAATCTGTACCGCCCGATTCTGTTTTATATCGGCTTATTCAGCCTTTTTGTTCTTCTCTCTGTTGCCGAGCACAACATTCGTCAGGATGCCGAGGATGAGTGCACAGGCGATGGAGGTTATCGTGACCTTGCCGAAGGAGACGGTCAGGCCGCCGATACCGGCGATAAGAATAACGGAGACAACGAAGAGGTTTCTGTTATCCTCGAGGTCAACTTTCTGGATCATCTTCAGACCGCTGACTGCGATGAAGCCGTAGAGCGAGATGCACACGCCGCCCATGACGCAGGAGGGAATCGAAGCGAGGAAAGTTGCGAAGGGTGAAAGGAACGCGATGATTATCGCGAGGACTGCCGTGCAAACGATAGTCGCAACGGAAGCGTTGCCGGAGATAGCCACGCAGGCTATGGACTCGCCGTAAGTGGTGTTCGGTGCGCCGCCGAAGACAGCGCCGACCATCGAGCCGATACCGTCGCCGAGCAGGGTTCTGTGGAGACCGGGCTCAACAAGGAGGTCAGTTTCAACTATGGAAGAGATGTTCTTGTGGTCAGCGATGTGCTCTGCGAAGACAACGAATGCAACGGGGACATAAGCCACTGCAACAGCCGCTATGTAAGAACCGTTGAGTTCGCCGAAGGCGCCGAAAGCCTTGAGGAAGGTGAAATCGGGTATCGAAACAAAGGTTTTGACTCCCACTCCGTCAGCAACGAGTGCAGTGAAGCCGCTGAAGTCGATAACTTTGAGAGCGTCGTTTCCGGTCTTGATGCCGATGACGGTGAAGATAGCCGCGACAGCGTAGCCGGAGAGGATGCCGATGATGAACGGGATGAGCTTGACCATCTTCTTGCCGAAGACGGAGCAGAACATTGTCACGAAGAGAGTGACGAGACCGCAGATGATAGCGACATAGACGCTTGCGGTCGGCTCGCCGTTGACTGCATAGGAGCCTTTCTGGAGATCGCCGATAGCGTTTCCTGCGAGCGAAAGTCCGATTATAGCGACGGTGGGTCCGATAACGGCGGCGGGCATGAGCTTATTGATCCAGCCGACACCGGAAATCTTGACAGCTATTGCTATAACAACATAGACGAGACCCGCGAACACAGCGCCGAGAATCAGTCCGAGATAGCCGAGCGCAACGGTGGTCGCGCCTGCGAAAGCGGCTGCCATTGAGCCGAGGAAAGCGAAAGAAGAACCGAGGAAAACAGGGCTCTTTGCCTTCGTGAAGAGAACATATACAAGGGTGCCTGCGCCTGCGCCGAAGAGCGCCGCGACAGTGCTCATCTGCACTTCGCCGCAGTTATAAACACCCGAAGTTATCATGGGAACTGCGATGGTCGCTGCCATAATCGCGAGCAGCTGCTGGAACGCAAAGACGATAAGTTTGCCGAACTTCGGCTTGTCTTTGATACCGTAAATCAATTTCATACTATTGACCTCCTCAAATTTTGCCTGTCTATACTCAACACAGTCCCGGTGAACCGCTTCTGCGTCAAAGTCTTATTTGCTGTATATTGAGACGCTTGTCTCATCGTCGAACGGCGGGATCTTCACAACGACCACTTCGCCGCGCGAGGTCGGCACATTCTTGCCGACATAGTCGGCGACTATCGGGAGCTCCCTGTGTCCCCTGTCAACAAGCGTTGCAAACTGTATCTTCGCCGGGCGGCCGAGGGAGATTATCGCATCCATCGCGGCGCGCGCCGTTCTGCCGGTGTAGAGCACATCGTCGACCATGACGACCGTCTTGCCCTCAACGGAAAAATCAAGCTTGCCGGAGTTCACTGTCGGCTGGCTTGCGCTCTCGCTCAGGTCGTCCCTGTAGAGCGTGATGTCGAGATAGCCTTTCTGCGTCTTCACGCCGAGGCTCTCGATCTTTGAGGCGAGGATATCCGCAAGCGGCGCGCCTCTTCTCATTATGCCGACAAGGCATATCTCATCCGAATCGCCGTTTCGCTCGATTATCTCGTGCGATATCCGCGCGAGCGCACGGTTGACCGCCGCGCTGTCCATGATATAGGCCTTGAACTCCATTTACTCACCCCGAAGCATAAAAAAATACGATCCTGCCGCACCGACAAAATCGCACAAAAGCACGCAGATATACCCTATCCGCACTGAATATGACCATCTTGTCGGCATCTCTGTACCGCTCTTAAAGATTTTTTGCTGTGAATACTATATCATATTGTTCATCGGTTGTAAAGACCCAATTTATAGTTTTTTCAACTTTTTTCGCCGCCGAATCTTACATAAATGTAAGAACTCAGGCGCATAATGTAAGGCTTTGTTATTGAGAACGACCCACTCTTTTGATATAATCATTATCGACAGGAGGAGTTTTTTATGAAAACCAAAAGCAAAAATAAGAAGCTGCGCATCGCGCTCGGAATATGCATACCGCTCATAATCATTATCGCTGCGGCGTTGGCTGTCGTTATGAAATACGGACCGACATTCGGATTTTATCTCGTCCCGCCGTCGGCAGAGCGCTACGGCAAGGACGCTCTTGCAACCATAGGCAAAAGCGGGATATATTCGGGAAGCGACGAGTGGAAAAGCACTTACGAAGAATGTCTCAAGATGATAGAAAACGCCGAGAGCTATGAGGACACATACCCCGAGATTAAAAAGGCTCTTTCGGTTTGCGGCGGCAAGCACTCAATGCTCATGACAAAATCGGAATCGCAGGACACAACCGAGAGCTATGACGAGGTTCTGCCCACCGTTTCGCTCGACGGCGATATTGCAATAATAAAACTCCCCGATTTCCTCGTCACAGCCGAAGATTTCCTCGGCACAGCCGAAGCGGGACAGAAATACGCAAAAGTCGCGGAGGACTTCATTCACGAGAACCGCGATAAAATAAAGGGCGTTGTGCTCGACCTGCGCGGCAACATCGGCGGTGACATGGGTCCGATGGCGACGGCTGTCTCGTCGCTGCTGCCAGACGGCGAATTGGTTTATTATCACTACCGCAGCTACGATATCCCAGTCACGCTCAAAAACGGCGTTGTCAGCAATGCGGGCACGGGCGGCAGGAGCCTCTATCCCGAAGAGAAGCTAAATGTACCCGTTGCGATACTTACCGACGACATGACTGCGAGCTCGGGCGAAGCTCTGACGCTCTGCTTCAGAGGACTCGAAAACACAAGGACTTTCGGCGCACCGACCGCTGGCTACACGAGCGTCAATATGCTCTACAACATGTATGACGGTGCGCAGATGTATCTGACCGTCGCGTTCGACAAGGCGCGCACCGGTGAGATATTCAAAGAGACTCCAATCGAGCCGGATGTCGCCACCGACTCCCCTCTTGAAGCGGCTATTGAGTGGCTGAGAGGCTGAAAATAAAATACAGCACCCTCCGCAAAAGCGCAGAGGGTGCGTTTTAACAAAGCGAAAGGATCGGCACATCTGCGCCGACCCTTTTTATTTTTTGATTATTTTGCTTTCTTGTCTTCCTTTTTCTTGTGGAAAAGAATCTTATCCACGGGGAAATAGAGGAAGAACTGGAGAGCTGAGCAGACAGCGGTAGCTATAGTGAGCGAAAGACCGCTGTTCAGATGGAACTTTGAGGTGCAGAACTCGAAAACTACGGGGTTGAACCACGCAGAGAAGCAGACGAGAGCAAGGGTGAAGATTATGTATATGGGCAGAGTAATAGCGGTGTTGGAGCCCGAGTTGAAAGTCTTTTCCTTGTTGATGAAGAATGCAACTATCTGCGCCAGAAGGTTCGAAACGTTGAATGCAATGAAGAGCGCAAGTCCGCAGCGCTGACCCTCGATGACCGGATAGTCAAAGACGAACCAGTGGAATGCCTGCGTGCTCAGAGCCTTGGTCGCGGGGATGTTGTAAAGAATCGCGAGAGATGCAACCTGAACGATGCAGGCGCCGAGGCTGACGACGATGAACTTGACAAACTGCCAAAGTGTGTTGATGCCGGAGCCTTTACCCGCTGCGGCCTTGTCGATATTGTTTAACTTTCCCATTTACTTCACTCCTGTGATAAAATTTTCAATTAATTTTATCATACCCGCCGAGATAAATCAATAAAAACGCCCGTACTTTTTGGATATTGATTATTAAAAATAGATAAATC
>OJOX01000668.1_pt1 | contig 11962 bp, 10 predicted proteins | sample 1598301 | NCBI WGS metagenome assembly OJOX01 (sample SAMN03922480, study PRJEB24848) | human gut metagenome | isolation source: stool sample | host: Homo sapiens | place: Germany | collected 2011-05 | reverse complement strand
GATCCGCTTGGGGCTCGAACCCAAGACCCCAACATTAAAAGTGTTGTGCTCTACCAGCTGAGCTAGCGAATCTAACCTTGTTGCTTTTTGTAAAAGCGTTGCAAAGGTAGAACTATTTTTTCTTTTTGCAAAATTATATATCCATAAAAATATGTTAAATAACATCTTTCATTCTTGTGCCTCTTCCGAGACAGAAGTGTCAGTAGGAGAATCTGGCGGCTCAACAGAATCGGCTCCTATCACATAACGCTGATAATAAGACAGACACAACGTCGTTAACGGAAGAGCGATAATCATACCGACAAAACCGAGCAATGTGCCCCAAATAGAAAGCGAGAGCAAGATAATAGCGGGATTCAATCCTGTGACCTTACCCATAACCCGAGGAACGATAAACACATCTTCGATAATCTGGACTATGATAAAGACCAATATACAAGCACCGAACAGCAACCAGAAATTAGTTCCGGTATCGGATGCCGAAACAAGACATAGCAGGATCGTCGGAATAATACCGATAAGCTGCAAATAGGGGACCATATTCAATACCCCGATGAACAGCCCCAATACGATAGCCAACGGCAACCCTACAATCAAGAAACCTATACTGAACAAGATACCAACCAAACCGGCGACCAATGCCTGTCCCCGGAAATAGCGGTTCATACTCTCCTCTATATCATTCCCTATCGAGACGAGCATAGGCCGGTATTTTTGCGGTATCATACGCTGGAACCCACACAATATCCTGTCATAATCGAGCAATATAAAAACTATATACAACAGCACGACCAGCCAACTCACAATATTGATGATTTCGCCCACCGAACCGGTGATGAAGCCCCAAGCCCCAAAAAAACTCTCCTCGATAATCGAGAGCCATTGTTCCCGACTCAATAATCCCGACAGCTCGGAAAAATTAATATTATCACGAATAAAATCATGTACGGCTTGCGGGACGAAAGGTATACTCGAAGAATTGTAAACATACTCGCTCAACAGCTCCCTCATATGAGCAATCTCATCGATAATCGACGGCAGAAACAACACACACAATAAAGAAATGGTTATCAACACTTCCAGAAAAGCCAGAGTGATGGCTACTACCCTGCCTTTCAATTTAAACACCCGCTTGTTATACACGACCAACGGATTGAGCATGTAGGCGACTATCCATGCTACAAGAAAAGGAAGCAAGGCTCCCCGAAGTATGTAAACCAAATAGAACAATCCCACGACGGAGACTACACCGAATAGAATACGGATAACACGGTCGAACGTGTATGGTTGTCGGTCTACCATGACTATAACGATTTTAATTATACCCTACATAACAAATATTCGCGGTTCGAGTTTAATCCGAGTGTTCTTTATCCTCTCGGGCTTGCATCTCCTGCAAATAGCATCGGCGGCACAAAGGCTGATATTCATTTTTCTCTCCCAAAAGCACCCGTTTATCGTTATCGACTAAACGATAGGAATAATTTGCCAAATGCCCGCATTTCACACAAATGGCATGGACTTTATATACATCGTCGGCTATCGACAATAACGAAGGCATAGGTCCGAAAGGAACTCGACGGAAATCCATATCCAACCCGGCGACAATCACCCTCGTCCCGTTATTGGCCAATTCGGAACAAACCTCGACAATACCTTCATCGAAAAATTGCGCCTCATCGATTCCCACGACATCGACCCCCGATGCCATCAACAATATACTGTGAGAATTATCGACCGGAGTGGAAAGGATAGAAGTACTGTCATGCGAAACGATATTCTCCTCGGAATAACGCACGTCGATGGCCGGCTTGAATATCTCTACTCTCTGACGGGCTATCTTGGCTCTTTTCAAACGGCGTATCAGCTCCTCCGTTTTACCTGAAAACATAGACCCGCAGATCACTTCTATACTCCCTCTACGGTTTGTCTCATAATTACTTTCGGTCAAAACCATAATTACATTATATCTATTTTAATATTTTCAACAAAAGTAAAAAGATAGTTCGATTTTGGCAACCTTTCCCAAACTATTTCTCCCAAGTGAAAAACAGAATCGCCATGTAAACAGTATCGCTTTTTCCTTCGGCTTATCTTTTCTTCGGTAAACACAAGACAAAATACAGCTCGATAAAAAAGAGAAAAACACCCGTTTTTCACATCTCTGCATTCACCTTTCATTATCTTTGTAACTACGAAGATAGAATACGGTTCGGCATAGTCAAATCGGAAATACGATTTCCATTTGTCTCTGTACTCATCTCTCGCTATCTTTGCAACGAATGCAACAGACAAAAACAATGGCAAAACGAATCTTATTATTTCTTCTCATATTCAGCGCATTACCGGTCATAGCCACCACGCAGCAGATTATCGACAAATTCGTATCCGACCCGGCTTTTATTCCGTCGTCGATAGGGATTTGCATTACCGATGTCAAAACGGGAGAAACTATCGCCTCTTATAACGAACGACAAGCCATCATTCCGGCATCGACGATCAAAGTTATTACGACCGCTACGGCTCTGCGATTGTATCGTCCCTCATTCTGTCTATACACGACAGTGGGACACACCGGAACAATCGACGAAACAGAAACTTTACACGGAGACCTTGTGATACACGGCGGCGGAGACCCGTCCTTAGGCTCGGCATACCGTTGTCGCCACACCGAAGATTTCATCGACCAAATCATACAAAAAATTCTGTCCAATCACATCAAATCGATCAAGGGTCGCATAGTTGTCGATAACTCCTTATTCGACGAGCCAGCCATCTCTCCCAAATGGATGGTAGAAGATATAGCTTGGGATTACGGCACAGGCTGCCATGCTTTTTCATACAAAGACAACCGAATAGAGATAAACCTGCGATACAATGGAAAATCGTATGACGTAACCGAAGTAAATCCGCCTAACCGTTTTGTCGTTGAGACCAATTTGACAAAAGGCGAAAAAGAAAACATCACAGTCAAGTGTGAAAACAACCGATACACGATTTCGGGAACTATTCCCAAAAGAAAAGATCGATACCGTCTCTATTTGTCGATAGCCCGACCGGATAGCCTATTCATAACAGATTTACAAGAAAAATTTCAAACAGCGGGAATAGAGGTCAAAAACTCCAATCTCGGTCAACTCCCGGAAACGACATGGTTTCACTATCCGTCCGACTATCTCGGAGATATAGTACACAGCCTGAATGTACGCAGCGACAACCTGTATGCCGAAAGCGTACTCCGACTCTTGTCTCTGTCGGATCATGAGAAAGGGAGCGCAGAAAAAGGCATCGACATAATCCGTAAATACTGGCAAAATTACGAAGCCGACTCTCTCGAACTATTCATGTACGACGGTTCGGGATTGGCTCGCAACAATAAAGTTTCAGCCAAATATCTGAATTGCGTCCTCAAAGAAACAGCCCGAGACTCACTGATTGGAGAGTATTTCGTGCAAACGCTTCCTTTGGCGGGAAAAGAAGGCTCTGTCGCCACATTTATGAAGCATGGAGAACTGCCCGGCGAACTACGACTGAAAAGCGGAAGCATGAGCGATGTACACGCCTACGCCGGATATTACACGACTCCCCAAAACCGATATGCGATAGTCGTCATGATCAACAACTATACATGCACGAGGGCTCAACTGAAACAAAAAATATCCACTCTGCTGACTCAGGTTCTTTCTAAAAAAGAGTAATACCGACTAAAAAACTTTCACACGATACACGCATCTATCATTTTATCATTATTTTTGTGAAATAACTAAATGTATATGTTATGCTTCGAGATAGTCGTATCGTACACATCATAGACCTGTTAGGAGAGTTGAGGGAACTCTTGCTTGTCATCGATCAAGCGGGAGATACGGCTCCTGCCATACTGTTGAAACTGGCAAAAGAAAAAGCCGAAGAAATTACACGATTGACCCGTGAACTTCGACAGCCTGAATTTTGGGACGGAATACTTCGCTACGATCCCTTCACATCGGTCAAGACAACGACACACGAAGATGCGATTCCAAGCATGGAAAATCCCCTCGAAAAAGTCGGCGAACCCGTATCTTCTCACATCACCGACGAAAACATAATCCCCACAGAAAAGCAATCCGAAGAATCCGGTGAAGAGCTGGACACTGACAATAATATCGCAGATACGGAAGAATATTCGGCAAGTCCGATTATAGAAAATAACGAACCCACCCACGAAAACGATACCGAAGAAAATGAAGAAGAAAACGACATGCTCTATCCGTGGGAAAAACTGAATGGGGAAGAACTATCGGCTGTACAAGACGAAAACGATGACGAGTACGAAGACTCCAACGAATTTGACGAAGATATGGAAGAAGACTATGAGGAGCCCGATTTATATGAGGAGGAAAATACGGAAGAAATCATCGAAGAAGAGGAACCTGCAACTCCCGTAACTCTCGAAGAAGCCCTTCAACGTCAACAAGCCAAAGAGCTCCGTAAGGCATTAAGTTTGAACGACCGGTTCAGATTCCGTCGGGAACTCTTCGGTAACAGCGATATCCGTATGAACGAAACGCTATCTCTGATAGATGCCATGCAGTCATACGAAGAAGCAGAAGATTACATTTTAAATGACTTGAATTGGGACGTAGAGAACCCCGACGTCGCCGAATTCATGAAAATCGTACAAAAACATTTTTTATAGCAGTATGGCAAAACTGTATGTAGTACCCACCCCGGTGGGAAATCTCGAAGACATGACATTTAGGGCTATCTCCGTTCTGCGAGAAGTAGATTGTATCTTGGCGGAAGACACCCGCACAAGCGGCATATTATTGAAACACTTCGACATACACACTCGCATGCAGTCCCACCATAAATTCAACGAGCATCAAACCATCGAAGGAATCGTCTCCCGGATAGAAGGAGGAGAAAACATAGCTCTTATTTCGGATGCCGGTACTCCGGCCATCTCCGACCCCGGGTTCCTTTTGGTAAGAGAGTGCCGACGAAGAGATGTCACCGTCGAATGCCTGCCCGGAGCGACAGCCTTTGTGCCAGCATTGGTAGCATCGGGGTTGCCGAATGAAAAATTTTGTTTCGAAGGATTCCTTCCCCAAAAGAAAGGCCGAGCTACACGACTGACCGAATTGGCGGAAGAACCACGCACAATCGTTTTTTACGAATCTCCGTTTCGTCTACTCAAAACGCTCATTCAATTCAAAGAAACTTTCGGGGGAGAAAGAGCGGCATCGGTAAGTCGTGAAATTTCCAAAATACACGAAGAAACCATACGGGGAACAATCGACGAATTGATAACTCATTTCTCGGAACACGAACCGAAAGGAGAAATCGTCGTTATTATAGCAGGAGCTCCCGACAAACCCAAAGAGAAAAAAAAGGAAAAGTACCCTAAAAACGATACCTATCTATAAATTTAATTTTAACGATTATGAAAAAGGCTATTACAGCTGCTATCGCAGCATCAGTTTTAATGATTGGCTGTACGAACCAATCGACCGAAGTAAGGAAACTTCAAGCAGAAAATGACTCACTGCTCAGAGTCAACGCCCAAACGACTGCGGATTTCAACGAAATGATCCAGCTGATGAATGAAGTCGAAGATGGATTTCGGCAAATAAAAGAGGCCGAAAACTATTTGGTAACACAAAAAGATGCCAACGGAGAAGTATCCTTGACTACCCGGGAACAAATCAAAAACGATATGACACTGGTCGCCGAGACTTTGCAAAAAAACAAAGAACGTTTGGATAAACTCCAAAAGCAGCTCAATCAAAACAAAAACCAATCGGCTGCCCTGCAAAAAACAGTGGCTCGTCTCCAAAACGAAATCGAGGAAAAAACACAACTCATAACCTCTTTACAAGAATCTTTGGCTAAACGCGACGTACGCATCGCCGAATTGGACGAGGCCGTAACGAATCTGACCGGTCAGGTAGAGCACCTCACTACTGAAAACGAGCAGCAAAAAGAAGTGCTCATGACCCAAGACGAGGCTCTTAATACGGTATATTACGCATTGGGCACGAACAAAGAGTTGAAAGAACAAAAAATTGTCGAAGGCGGAGGTCTGTTCTCCTCGAAAAAAGTAATGGAAGGAGAATTTAATAAAAACTACTTCACGGCAGTCGATATGCGCAAATTACACGACATACCTTTCGACAGTAAAAAAGCAAAACTATTGACCAACCACCCCGAAGGCACATACGAACTTCAAAAAGATAACGAAGGTTATTTGACCTTAGTAATCACCAACCCGGATAGCTTTTGGAGTCTGAGCCGCTATCTGGTTGTCGAGCTCAACTAATCGAATACGAATCCCATTCCCCCGACGAGGCCAGAGGTATCACCTCCGGCCTCGTCGGTTGTCCTCACCTAAACACGCTATCCTATACCCATGACCCGCTACCTGCCCGCCCTGCTGGCTCTGCTACTGTTCACCTCGTGCGACAGTTTTTTTGAAAAAGAATCGGTTTTACCGCACAACCCCGAGCGTCCCGAGTTGCCCCCGGCTCGCGACCGCCGCTTTGTCGTTGACAGTATCCAATACCACTTCGACTATTGGAGCCGTAAGAGTACCCAACAGGCCGACGAGATATGTCTAACTATCTTTTCAAACTCCCTCGATTCGGAATGGCGCTTCACTCCCACTCTGGAAGAGCCGCTTTACAACTACTCTTGCTTTTCCAGCGAAGACCCTGTATTTGCCCAGATTTACACCGACACCCTGCTGGTGAGAACTCCTTGTTATGTCGATGACAACAACCGCATCATACTGGGAGACTCGCTGTACAGTTTTCAGCAGATTACTCAACAGACTCTGGCCGAAATCGACCGGACGGGCGAAGAGACCATCATTCCCCCACATACCGAAACCTACTTCTACGGCCGGTACAGCATCACCTACTACGATATAGCATACACCATCTGGCTCACCGAAATGACGAGTCAGACCCCCATCACCATCGAAGGTATGTGGCAAGGCGGTATCATTAACGACGATCTCACGATACGCATCGAGTCGCACCCGCTTCGGTATCAGTCTTAAAACAGAAATCCCTGCTCCGGTTCTTTCGATAAACCTCGGCGAAGATATGTAACCCAATAACAATAAAGGGCAAACATAGACATGGATAAAAAACATTGTCTATAATAAATTTATTAGTAACAATATCATTAGTAATAATATTATTACTTATCTTTACATCAAAATAATATGTGAAGATGATGGAGAATAAGCCTTTTATATTTGGTGTTGCAACATCGGGCGATAATTTTACCGACCGAGAGAAAGAAACGGAACGTTTATTACTCAATTTTCGGCATGGTGTAAATACAGTGCTGATTTCGCCTCGCCGTTGGGGTAAGACTTCATTGGTACAAAAAGCGTGTGGTTTGGCTCAATCCGATAAATTGAAAGTTGTGTATCTCGATATTTTCTCTTGTCGTAACGACAAGGATTTCTATACTGCATTTGCGGCTGCCATTCTCAAACAAACATCTTCGAAATTAGATGAATGGTTGGAAAATGCCAAGCTATTCCTTTCTCGTATCAGTCCTAAAATCTCAATAGGTACAGATCCGATGACAGATTTTTCCATTTCGCTCGAAATGAATCCCAAGAGCCACGATGTCGATGATATTTTACAACTTCCGGAAAGAATAGCACAGAAGAAAGGTTGTAATATTGTCGTGTGTATCGACGAGTTTCAGCAGATTGCCGAGTTCAAGGATTCTAAAACATTTCAGAAACGGCTGCGCTCTGTATGGCAACTACAAAAGTCGGTATCCTATTGTCTGTTCGGCAGTAAAAAACATTTGATGAATGAACTGTTCGAGAAAAAGAGCCTGCCGTTTTACAAGTTCGGCGATGCCATTTATTTACAGAAGATAGGTACAACAGATTGGATAGATTACATACGCAGGCGATTTGAAGTTACGGGCAAGCAGATTTCAAAAGAGTTGGCCGAAAGGATATGCCAAAGGGTGGATAACCATTCGTCTTACGTACAGCAGTTAGCATGGTTGGTATGGATTCATACGGACAAAACTGCTACCGAGCAGGATTTTGAGGCGGCATATCAAGATATTATCGACCAAAATACTCCATTGTTCGAAAAACAGACCGAAAGCCTTACTACTTATCAGATGAATTTCCTGCGAGCTGTCATAGACGGGGTTCATAGTGAGTTTACTACACAAGAGGTTCTACAAAAATATCAACTTGGTTCATCGGCAAATGTCAGTATAATAAAACGAGCATTAGTAAAAAAAGAACTTATAGAAATCGAGAAACGTCAAGTTGTTATTCCCGACCCGGTGATGAAAGTGTGGCTAAAAAAGGAATTGGGAATATAATATCACATATTATAGGATTTCATCTAAAATCCTATAAATACACCTAATCTTAAAAATAAAATTGGAAGCCATTTCATCATGACCTCCAATTTTATTCCATTAGAAAAAGCTCTTTTTACTATTCTTCCACATGCAACGTATGCCCCATGCGCTTCTCTTTGGTCAGCAGATAGCGACGGTTGTACTCGTTGGGTGTAACTTCAATAGGCACGTTTTCGACAATTTCCAGTCCGTATGCCTCTAAACCGATTCTCTTTACCGGGTTATTCGTCATCAATCGTAACTTACGGACGCCTATATCCCTTAAAATACTTGCCCCGACACCATAATCCCGTTCATCGGCTTTAAATCCAAGATGCAAATTGGCATCTACTGTGTCGAGACCGCCCTCCTGCAAACGATAGGCTCGGATTTTATTCATCAACCCTATACCCCGGCCTTCTTGATTCATATAAACAATGACACCTTTTCCTTCGGATTCGACCGCCTGCATGGCTTTATGCAACTGCTCCCCGCAATCGCAACGCATCGACCCGAAAATATCACCCGTCATACACGAGGAATGAACCCGAACCAATATCGGTTCATCGGGTTCCCAAGATCCCTTTATCAAAGCAATATGTTCCAACCCATTGGAAAGCTGACGGAACGGAATCAACCGGAAATGTCCGTACTCCGTAGGCATATCCACCTCGTCTCCACGTTCCACCATCGACTCTTGTTTCAGGCGATAAGCGATCAAATCACGTATGGCGATAATCTTTATACCGAACTTTTCGGCTACCTTAGCCAACTGAGGCAATCGAGCCATTGTGCCGTCCTCATTCAAAATTTCGATCAACGCGGCTGCGGGATATAAGCCGGCTAAACGTGCCAAATCGACCGCAGCCTCCGTATGTCCGGCTCTTTTCAAGACTCCTTTATCTTGGGCATAAAGAGGATTTATATGTCCGGGACGCCCGAATGTCTCAGGCGTCGAAGAAGGATCGGCCAAAGCCCGTATCGTAGCCGCCCTGTCGTGGCTCGAAACACCTGTCGTACAGCCCTCCAATTTATCGATGGTTACTGTAAAAGGCGTACCCAACATAGAGGTATTGTGATTCACCTGACGGTATAAATTCAATTCTTCACAACGCTGCATGGTAATGGGAGCACACAAAACTCCTCGGCCGTTAGCCAACATAAAATTTACCTTCTCTGGGGTAATGGCTTCTGCGGCGATGATAAAATCGCCTTCATTCTCACGATCCTCATCATCGACCACAATCAAAAATTTACCCTGTCTGAAATCTTCGACAGCATCTTCTATCGAACTTAAAATCGTATCTTTACTCATATCTATACAGTTTTATTTTCTTCAATTCTATCGCTCTCCTCTTTCTCCAACTGTACGCACAACTCTTCATTCGTGTGAACGATAGCTTCCACTTCATTCCGCAACAGTCGTTGCTGCCGTGAACCTATCCAATACAACAACAAGCCTATCGGAAAAAGAGCCGCCAATACATAACCCCATTTCACCGATGGAGCCGGACGATAAACCCACAAATTACGCAAAACAGGATAATCCATCAGCTTACTAATCACCATCTGACTATGGCTGTTCGAGACATAATCGACCAGTTCGTTAATTTGGTTCCCCAATGCGATTATATCCGATTTGTTATATCCGTACAAACAATATTTCCAATAAGACTGACGCTTCCGTCCCACCTTATCAAGGAACCGCTGACAAGAATCAGACAAACGACGAGCCCTTTCAATGGCTTCCATCGGATTCATATCCTCAATAATCACCTCTTTCAAAACAACCTTACGCAATTCTTGACGACCGATCAATTTTCTGAAAAAATTGATATACACGTCGGGGTTAAACACAGCCGAATCTTTCACCGCCTTATAGGTCAAGAATATACCCAATGGTAGAAGCACCGCAGAACTGAGCCACATACCTTCCCACACTTCCCAACGTCCGTCCCTTGCCAACTTATAACCGCTGTTATCGATAATATAATAAAAGATAAACATAAATACCGACACCACCACCGGCATTCCCAATCCCCCTTTGCGGATAATAGCCCCGAGTGGAGCCCCTATGAAAAAGAAAATGATACAGGCAAACGAAAGCGTAAACTTTTTGTACATCTCGATCTGGTGACGCCTGATGACTTTATTTTCATCGCCCATCGTATAGCTGCGAAATTCATAATCCGATTTATATCGTCCGGCTCTTGCCACGGCACGATCCAAATACAACTGCTTACGTTGGAGGCTGCCGCCGTCGAACAAACTATCGAGATTCAACTCCGCAGCCTCGGCGACAGCCTTCTGCTCGCGTATCGAATCCTCTTTCGAAACATGCATGCCCGGACGGTCGTATAAAGCAAAATAACCCGATACTTTCAAGCTATTGGCATAATTATTTCCGATACTATCTACCCGATAAGTCATCGAGTCGATAGAAGATTGCAATGCCGCCAAGTCTTTTCCTATGTATTGGTTCTGCATGATACCATCGTCCATTCGGTTGAAATTGGCATCGAATGCAATCATAATCTCCTTCAACGAGAAAGTCTCCCGTCGATAGGGAATATTGCTGGTGCTCGTCCTTTGGTCTCTGAGATTTTCAAAAGATTCCCCACTATATAACGTTAAGAAAAGATGTTCCTTGTCATCGGTCATTTTCAACTTCCCGGAATCGGCTAAAATAATCATAGCATTATCGAATCCGGCCGACATATCATAAATCATGACATCATAAAGCATACCCGTTTTATGATCTTTCTTTTTCACATAAAGGTTATACCCGCTAATCTGATCATAAAATACACCTTCGGGAATATCGAGTTCGGGAGATTTTTGCCGCATGGAATAAAGCAATGTCCACATTTTCACCTGTGATTTCGGCAAAACATTATTCTGGAAAAAGAAAGCCCCGATAGCGACAAATATAAGAAAAATAACCAGCGGCCGCATGATTTGGAGCAAAGAAATACCCGCCGCCTTTATCGCCAACAATTCCAACCGTTCTCCCAAATTACCGAAAGTCATCAACGACGCTAACAAAATAGCCAACGGCAAAGCCATAGGAACCATTGTCACAGCGGCATAGAAAAACAACTCGGCCAATACGGACATTTCCAATCCCTTCCCCACCATCTCATCGACATACCTCCACAGGAATTGCATCAACACGATGAAAAGGCAGATGAAGAATGTCATCAGAAACAGGGGCAAGAAACTTTTCAGAATAAACCTGTATAGTCGTTTGATATAGAACATTCTTTCGCCGGTTATCAGAATGCAAAAGTAGCGCAAAAAAATGAATTTCCGAACAGCCAATAACGATTATTGCGGAAGAACGCTAAATTAAAACTTCCCCTTCAACTTCTTCAAGAAAAGTCATACACCCAATTTACGACGGAGTGTCTCTATCTGGTGGTCCCATAAACCACGGCTGTCCGCCATCTCGTCGGGATATGCGAAATCGGTAATAACCAACATAGTCGCCCCCGTTAATTCCGAAGAAGATATGCGAAGTTCAAAAAAACTTTTTTCATCTTCATCGTCCGACCAATGAAACCGAATATAACTCCCGCTACGCACAGCT
>OJOX01000666.1_pt1 | contig 11976 bp, 9 predicted proteins | sample 1598301 | NCBI WGS metagenome assembly OJOX01 (sample SAMN03922480, study PRJEB24848) | human gut metagenome | isolation source: stool sample | host: Homo sapiens | place: Germany | collected 2011-05 | reverse complement strand
AGCCTGCTGAGAAGACTTATTCCAAAAAAAAGTAAATAATTTCTCTTCGTTTTGCACATCGTCGGCAAACCAATCGGCCAATCCGTTCTTCGTTCCTATATACGACCACAACAAAGTTGGAGAAACACTTTTTAAATCATACTCTACAATAAACTTTTCCTTATTCATAAATCTCTCAATATTATAGTATTTCCCGCTTAATTTCGATTAAAGTTCTTTCTTTTTCGGGGCTAATATATAGATATTATTTTTATCTTACATGGCAAAACAAGAAAAAATAAATATAAAAAGAAAATTCGGGATATTTTTATATAATATTTACCCTAAATTGCAATCTTGATATTACATTTTATTACTACATTTGCAATGTCTAAATAACACATAAACCAATCCGACTATGAATTTAATGGAACGAATGGTAGAACAAGCCCGAGCAAACAAACAGCGTATTGTTTTACCCGAAGGAACGGAAGAACGTACTTTACAAGCAGCCGACCGAATATTGGCCGACAACATCGCCGATATTATACTCATCGGGGAACCGTCTGAAATTATGGAACTTGCCGATCGGTACAAGCTGAAACACATCAACAAGGCGACTCTGGTAAATCCTACAAACCACGAAAAAAAAGAAACATATACTCAACTTCTATATGAGCTAAGAAAAGCCAAAGGCGTAACCCTCGAAAAAGCCGAAAAGAAGGTCGAAGATCCTCTTTTCCTCGGTTGCCTCATGATTAAAAACGGAGATGCCGACGGCGAAGTTGCCGGAGCTCGTAACACGACAGGTAATGTGTTACGGTCGGCTTTTCAAATTATCAAAACCGCTCCCGGCGTAAAGGTCGTTTCGGGAGCATTCCTCATGTTCGTCCCCGATCGTTCATACGGAGAAGACGGATTGATGGTTTTCGCCGATTGTGCCGTATTACCCAACCCGACAGCTTCGGAACTCGCCCAAATAGCTGTATCCACTGCGAAAACAGCCCGAGATATCGCTAACATCGATCCACGTATCGCCATGTTGAGTTTCTCGTCAAAAGGCAGTGCCAGTCATGAAATGGTCGATAAAGTAGTGGAGGCTACCCGACTGGCCAAAGAGATGGAACCTTCTCTAAAAATCGATGGAGAGTTGCAAACCGACGCAGCGATTGTTCCGGCCGTAGGAGCAAGCAAAGCTCCGGGTAGCGAGATTGCCGGACATGCGAATGTACTGGTATTCCCTTCGCTCGAAGTAGGCAACATCGCTTATAAACTGGTTCAAAGGTTAGCTCATGCCGAAGCCGTGGGGCCTATTCTTCAAGGAATCGCCGCACCGGTCAACGATCTTTCCAGAGGTTGTTCGGTCGATGATATCTATAAAATGATAGCCATTACTTGTAATCAAGCCATCAGTTTGAAAAAATAACCTTAATGCATGCCTTATGAAAATATTAGTATTAAATTGCGGTAGCTCGTCGGTAAAATACAAATTATTCGACATCGACTCCAAGTCCGTATTGGCACAAGGAGGAGCAGAAAAAATAGGATTGGAAGATTCTTTCTTGAAACTAACTTTGCCCAACGGAGAAAAAGTAATTTTAAAAACCAGTATGCCGGAACACCATTCGGCTATCCAAAACATACTGAATGTACTCACCGGTAAAGAATATGGGTGTATCGAGTCGTTCGATGAAATCGATGCTGTCGGCCATCGGGTCGTGCACGGTGGAGAAAAATTCAACAAAAGCGTGCTCATCACAGACGAAGTCATCGAAAAAATAAAGGAATGTTACGATATAGCGCCGTTGCACAATCCTGTCAACATGGCGGGTATCGAAGCAATATCCAAATTGATGCCTACGGTTCCGCAAGTAGGAGTATTCGATACGGCATTCCACCAAACCATGCCCGCGCATGCCTACATGTATGCCCTTCCCTACGATTTATATAAAAAATACGGGATACGCCGATATGGATTCCACGGAACAAGTCATCGCTACGTATCGAAACGAGCTTGCGAGTTTTTAGGAGTGCCCTACGAGAAACAACGCATAATTACCTGCCACATCGGAAACGGAGGTTCCATTACGGCGATTAAAGACGGGAAGTCTGTCGACACCTCTATGGGTATGACTCCCGTCGAAGGATTAATGATGGGAACTCGGTCGGGCGATGTCGATGCAGGAGTCCTCACCTATTTAATGGACAAAGAACACCTCGATTCTGCCGGAGTAGCAAATTTGGTGAATAAAAAAAGCGGAGTGGCTGGTATATCGGGATTATCTTCCGACATGAGAGACATAGAAGCCGGAGTCGCCGCAAAAAACGAACGGGCTATTTTGGCGTTACAAATGTATGAATACCGAATCACCAAATACATAGGAGCTTATGCTGCGGCGTTAGGCGGAGTAGATATCATCGTCTTTACCGGAGGTGTAGGCGAAAATCAAACCATAACGCGCGAAGCCGTATGTAAACCGTTGGCTTTTATGGGAGTAGAAATCGATCCCGAAATAAATAAACAGATTCATGGAACGGAATGTGTGATAAGCACCCCGGCATCAAAAGTAAAAGTAGTCGTCATTCCCACAGACGAAGAATACATGATTGCTTCGGATACAAAAGCCGTTCTGTCCGGCAAAATGAAATAATATCTTATACATACATGTCGAGAAAAGGCGTACGCATTGTACGCCTTTTTTATTTTCCTGATTCAAGATTAATTTGGGAGTTTTAATTGAGAAATGGGTTCTCCATCATTACTTTCGCTATCTCAACAATCGTCAGATTACCTAACCGGTCTATACGTACTTATAATTTTATAAACAAACCGGCGGAGGTAAATTTTATACCTCCGCCGGGAACTACTATATCACGTCCAATTTTTAAGGCAGTACAATTTTGAAGTTTGAATCGGCAGCTTCAAAACAACAACGAAGCATTTCAATAGCCTTCTCATCTCCTTGCATCTTAATCTTGCCGGCATTACGTAAAGCCTCGGTATCGGTACGTCCGAAGAACAGCTTTACGAAATCCATTTTGGCGATACTCAACGTAAGGTCTGCCTCCTTCTCCTGTCGATTCAAGCGATGGTTCAAAACACCATTATTCAATATAAGCACAACTTTGTCGTTCGTATCTGTGAAGTCTATATTGATGACTGCCTCTTTGTCTGCGGCCTTTTCTCCATTCAACTGAATCGCGCAATAATCGAGTAACATTCCCATATCCATCTGCGCCAACACACCATCGTTGATGAGCTGTGAAGTATAAGGGACATCGCTTTTCAGCAGGTCACGAGCGCCGGTCAGATAGAAGTTGCGCCACGGACCGCTCTCGGCCTGATACCCCAGTTGTGTGTAAGTATCAGCCAACAGACGACGAGCCTCCATATTCTGCGGCTCCGCAAATACAAGATGGTCAAGCAAAGTTGCAACCCAACGATAATCGCCCTTATCATAAGAAGCCCGGGCCACTTCAAGAACCTTTTCCGCACCTCCGATTGCCTCGACATACTTAGTTCCGAGTTCCGTAGGGGGCAGCGGATTCAAGTGTGCAGGGTTTCCGTCGAACCAACCGAAATAAAGATCATACTGAGACTTTACGTTATGACTCAATGTGCCATAATAACCCCGACAATGGAACTGCGAAGCGAGAGAAGCAGGCAATTGCATCTCTTCGGCAATTTCATTCGGAGTCAGACCTCGATTGGCCATGTGCAAGGTTTGGTCATGCAAATACCGGTATAAATCGCGTTGTGCCTCCCAATAATCTACGATGCGTTCATTTCCCCATGTCGGCCAGTGATGTGTGGCAAACGAAACCTCCACTTCATCGCCATAACGTTCGATAGCCGTATCCACGGCTTTGCTCCACAACAAACCGTTACGGACCTTTGCACCGCGCAAAGTTTGCAGATTGTGCATATTATGCGTCATATCCTCGGCTGTACAGAATGCTTTCATTTGAGGAAACCATACCATAATTTCTACCGGAGCTTCCGTATCAAGTACATAGACAAATTCCATCTCTACTCCATCAATCGTATGTTTCTCACCGGTGGTTTCGATCTCGATTGTCGGGCGTGCAATACCTTTACTACCGGTAGACATAGCCTGTCCTAAGCCACAGCCGAGATTGCCCGTAACACTCGGCTCTAATTGCAGACCGTACATATAAGTAGCCCGACGAGTCATTGCCACACCGGCTAGCACATTTTCGTTTTGAGCCGATGCCATGAACCCTTTGGGCGCAATGATTTCGAAATCTTTCTTCGATGACCCCTCGCGAATAGCTGCAATACCTCCATAATGGTCGCCGTGCGGGTGGGTAAAGATAACCCCTTCAACCGGCAGATCGGCCACGTGTTTCTTAATGAGGTCATAACCAGCTTTTGCAGCTGCATTGGTCGTTGTTACATCAATAATAATCCAACCATGATCAGAACGAATAAAGGTCATATTGGCGATATCGAAACCACGAACCTGATAGAGTTTATCTGGAATGACCTCAAAAAGACCGTTGAAGCGATTGAGCTGCGACTGTCGCCAAAGACTCGGATTCGCAGTTTCGGGAACATCGTTTTTCAAGAAATCCCAACCTTCGAGCGAATAGGACTCCTTCCCATCTTCGGTCATGATGGCCGAAGTGTTAACTGTCGCGATGAATCCCCGACTGGCATCCTCGAAATCCTGACGGTCATTGAAATCCAACTCTGTTTTTACAGCCTCGTTAGCATGTATCGTATGCTCTGTCGCTGCTGTCTGCGCCATAATTGTCGACGGTACAACTACCAAACCAAGCGCAATACTCAAAATTTTTCGTTTCATTATTCTCTAAATTTGATTACACGACAAAGTAACGGAGATATGCTGGATCCGGCAATGTATTATTCTGCGTATATTTTGTATTTTTGTACGATTATCCAATATAATTCCTTATATATTTTAAGAAATAATGTCTTTTTGTATGCAAGACCAGATTTTTACATTTGAAACTCTACTAAGGCGTATGCAACTCGACGATGGAGAGAGGCCCTTCGTAATATGGCGCGAAAAGGATTTGTTTGGCACACATGCCTATCCGGTCAAAATCGATGTTCCATGTCTCTTTTTATGTTGGAATGGGGAAATGGAAATAGAAATCAATTTACAAACCTATCATTTCGATAAGGAGCATTTACTATGCTTCACTGTTCCCTGTGCCTGTCGCATTGTAAAACGGAGTCCCGATTTTCTATGCGTCGGACTGCTATTATCCAAATCCTTTTGGAGGCAATTACTCTTTACAGAACGAACATTAAGCTCAATTGCCGCGCGCAATGCTTTCATCGTCGTTACGGAAGAGGAGCGAAATCGGCTTGCTCGCTTTCATGAACTGCTTTGCCTTTGTGCCGATACTACGGAACATGATCCGATAGGGACTTTATATCCCCTCATCGTCGGTCTATTTTTTCAAATACGCAATATCTGCCAAAACCGGGAAGCAACCGCAGCACCTGCCTCGCACAGCAAAAAGATTCTCTATGATTTCTTAGATTCACTGCACACCAATTACCGACAGCATCGGCGTGTTTCATTCTATGCCGATGCTCTGTCTCTGACTCCACGACACCTGACAACTGTTATCCGACAAGCAAGCGGTCGCAGTGCCTCACAATGGATCGAGGAATATACCGTACTCGAAGCTCAAATTCTTCTACGCAACTCCCCTATGTCAATTAAAGAAATCGCCTATGAATTGGGGTTTAACGACCAATCTCTATTCTCAAAATATTTTAGTAGAGTGGCAGGCATATCGCCCGAAAGATACCGCAAAATTTCTATGAGTAACACATGATAGTCGCTAATATCCGCTACCTGTACTGACTTCATACAAAAAAATTAGACAGATAGCTGTCTGCCATCTGTCTAACATGATACAAGGAATTATTTTGCTCTTTATTCTATCATTAAGCTCCTATCAAGCTGAGATCCGTGAAGTAGGTATAGACACAACTTACGATTCCCAACAGTAAAATACCGGCAACACAAACAATCAGGCTGACACGAGAAGCGTTATCGCTACGGAACGGAGCTATGGCACAATCGTTCTCGTTGTTGATGAACATAGCTTTTACCACCAACAAATAGTAATAAAGCGAAATAATGGTGTTCAACAAGGCGATAAGTACTAAAATATAAAATCCCGAATGGATAGCCGAAGCAAAAATGAAGAATTTGCTGAAAAATCCGGCAAAGGGAGGAATTCCCGCCAGAGAGAACATCGCCAACATCATAACGACACTCAACTTGGGATTGGTTTTGTACAGACCGTTATAGTCGTCCATTCCTACTTTTCCACTACTACGCTCAACAGACGATATCACACCGAATGCAGCCAAGTTGGAGAATATGTACACCAGCACATAGTAAACCAACGCAGCCATACCCTGTGCCGAACCTGCTATAATACCCAACATAATATATCCTGCCTGAGAGATAGAAGAGAAAGCCAAAAAGCGTTTCAGATTCTTCTGACGAATAGCGAACAAGTTACCCACTGTAATGGTCAATACGATCAAAGCCCACATGATACCTTGCCAGATGACAGGATCGAGGAAGAAGACTTTGTAAAGTATCAACATCAATGCAAAAGCAGCAGCCCCTTTCGATATAACCGACAAATAAGAAGTCACCTGAGTGGGAGCTCCTTGATAAACATCGGCTGTCCACAAATGGAACGGAACCAACGAAAGTTTGAATCCCATACCGGCCAGTACAAAAACGAGCGTGGCAATCAACAGTGGCGTGTGATTAGATGCAATCGCTACGGCTATATCGCCGAAATAGAGAGAGCCCGATACTCCATAAAGGAACGAAAGCCCTAACAGGAAGACAGCCGAAGAGAAAACCGCCGTAAAGAGGTATTTGGCCCCCGCCTCATACGATTCCGTATCTTTCTTATTGATAGCTATCAAAGCGGCCATCGGTAACGATGCAGTTTCGAGTCCGATAAAGAACAGCAAGAAGTGTCCCGACGAAACCATTAAATACATACCGAACAAGGTAACCAATAACAATTCGTAAAACTCTCCTCGGCGCAATTTGACATCGGGGGTATCGGACCACGAAATGGATTGTAACAAAACAATCAATGTGCCTATATTGAGTACGGTTTTAACCATCGAAGCTATGGGAGAAGTCTGATACATACCCCCGAACGCCGTAGCAGAATCGACCGGTATTATATTCCAAACCGTATGCAGGGCGAATAAAACGCATGCCGTAATGGATAATCCTTTGAGGCTCTTTTTCCCTCCAAAGGTGTCAAAAAGAAATATCAGCAAAAACACAAGCAGCAGCGATATTTCTCCGCGCATAATTAAAAACTGTGAATAGTCCATATACTGTTTTATTAAAGAGCTTGAGACAACAAATTAGTTATAGGTTCCACACCTTGACGAATCAAATCGGAAATCCAATTCGGGAAACAGCCGATAGCGGCCACGCATACGATCAAGGTAATAGCCGACAGACGTTCCCACCATTCGGCATCGGTCAACTCCCGGTGATGTTCATTCTGAACAGCGCCGAACAAAAGTTTGCCGACAACCCGCAAAATATAAACCGCTGTAATCACAATCGAAGTACAAGCTACGATGGTAAACACTCGGTGGAACGTATCTGTATGCTCGAACGAACCGACGAATATAGTCATTTCGGCAACGAAGCCACTCAATCCCGGGAGACCCAACGAAGCCAAACCGGCAATCACGTAACAAACCGAAAGGAACGGCATGATTTGCATCAAACCTCCCATCTCCCGAATATCACGGGTATGTGTACGTCCATAAATCATACCGATGAGGGCAAAGAAAAGAGCGGTCATCAAACCGTGAGAAAGCATCTGCATCACGGCTCCGGTCATAGCCGTCGTGTTCAACATCAATATGGCGAACAAAACCAAACCACAGTGACTCACCGAAGAGTAAGCGTTGATGTATTTGAGGTCGGTCTGAACACAAGCGCTAAACGCTCCGTAAACAACACTAATACCGGTAAGTATTAAGAATATCCAAGCCAATTCGGTCGCAGCCTGAGGCATCAGATAAATGGCTACACGGAAACAACCGTATCCTCCTAATTTCATCAATACGCCGGCATGCAACATAGACACTGCCGTAGGAGCCGAAGCGTGACCATCGGGCGACCATGTGTGGAACGGGAACATAGCCCCCAACACACCGAATCCCACGAAAGTCATCGGGAACAAGAAGTATTGCCAATTCATGGGGATATTACCGTGCTCGGCAATTTCGACTACATTCATCGAATGGAGCCCCGATTGATAATAGATACCCAAGATACCGATCATCAACAAAGCAGAGCCACCCATCAACATCAACGTCAGTTTCATTGCCGAATAGTTCTTTCTGCCGCTTCCCCAAACACCTATCAACAAGTACATGGGAATAAGCGCCACTTCGTAGAACATGAACATGGTGAAAAGGTCCACCGAAATAAAGAAACCGAATACACCGGTAGACAACAACATGAACCACAAGAAATATTCTTTGGGAAGAGGATTTATCTTCCAAGAAGCGAACACTCCGGCAAATACAATAATAGAAGAAAGCAATAGCATGGCCACCGACACTCCGTCCACACCCACAGCATAGTGAATATTTAACGGAGCATACCACATTCTGCTATCGGTAAACAGCATTGTAGCCGTATTTCCGGCAGCGCGTTCGGCCAAAAACTCAACGAGAGTATATACAGACAACGCCAACAAAATGGTCGAACCGATAACCGCTACCGTTCGTATCTGTTTCATATCTCTTGCGATCCAAAGACCCAACATCATCAAGAGAGGGATAAGCACAAATAATGATAGAAAATTCATAGTGTTTCTTTAATATTTTATCGTTCAACCATCAGTTAAAAACACATGGCCAATACGGCGATTAACAATGCACCCATAATGAATACCCATACATACCACTGGATATATCCCGACTGCAACTTGCGTATGCCGTAGGAAACCCCGTTGGTAACGGTCGCCAACATATTCATCGTGCCATCGACGATATGACGATCGAACCATGCGATAGGCCGACAAATTCGCTGGAATATCACTTTATGAGTCACCCACATATAGAGTTCGTCCATATAGAACCGATGATAAGCCGCCGTATGCAAAGCACGGAACTTATCGGCAAGAGCTTTGGGTTTGGTATTTTCCGAGAGATACATCCATGTAGCCAAAGCGATAGCGGCCACTGTGACTATAATACTTGTAGTCGCTACCGACCAGTCGAGATGTATATGATAGGCCTCGCCGTTTACCGATACGAATTCTCCGAAAGGAATGAATCCGGCAACACACGTAACCAACGCGAGAAATACCAAAGGCAAATACATGGCCGCAGGAGCCTCGTGCGGAGTATGATGTTCGTAAGAAGGTTTGCTCCACCAGAAGATACGGTAATACAAGCGGAACATGTAAAAAGCCGTCAGACCGGCGACAGCCGTCATCCAAACGCCCCAGAACGCACTCTTTTCGAATGCGGCGGTTAAGATTTCGTCTTTACTGAAAAATCCCGAGAACGGAGGAATACCGGCAATAGCCAAACATGCGATAAGGAACGTGATATGGGTCACAGGCATATATTTGCGAAGGTTTCCCATCTCGGACATTTCGTTGGAGTGAACGGCATGGATAATGCAACCCGCACCCAAGAAAAGCAGCGCTTTAAACATGGCGTGCGTGAACAAGTGGAACATGGAAGCCATGTAACCGAGTCCGGTGTGCAAATCGACATCGGAGGCAACTCCCAACGCTACCATCATGAAAGCGATCTGAGAAATGGTCGAGAAAGCGAGCACCCGTTTAATATCGGTCTGCACGCAAGCAACGACAGCAGCATAAAGAGCGGTAATGGCTCCTACCCATGTAATCAGTTCGAGCACTTCGGGCACGGCACAATACATAGGGAACAACCGAGCTACCAAATAAACACCGGCTACAACCATCGTAGCGGCATGGATAAGCGCCGATACAGGAGTAGGACCTTCCATCGCATCGGGCAACCATATATGCAACGGGAACATAGCCGACTTACCTGCACCTCCCATAAAGATAAGAGCCATAGCCCAAGCGGCTACCGAACAGCCCATAAAGGTCATGCCGGCCGTTTCGCTCACCAATGCCGAAGGATTGGACATCAATGTAGCAAAATCGAAAGTTTCGGTAAAGAATGAGAGGATAAGAATACCGATCAAAAAGCCCAAGTCGGCGAAACGGGTAACGATAAAGGCCTTTTTAGAAGCAGATACAGCCGCCGGCTTAGTATAATAAAATCCGATGAGCAAATAGGAAGAAACACCTACCAACTCCCAGAAAATATACATTTGGAAAATGTTCGTCGCTACCACCAGCCCCAACATGGAGAAGCTGAACAACGACAAAAACGCATAATAACGCTGGAACCCTTTTTCTCCGTGCATATAGCCCATACTATAAATATGAACCATCAACGACACGGTTGTGATAACAACCAGCATCATCACGGAAATAGGGTCTAATAAAATGCCCAAGTCAATATGCAAATGTTCTGTAAAACGCAACCATTCGAAATTGATCGGCTGCAAGGTATCGAAAACGCCTTCTGCATTGCGGGGCATGGTAAAATAGTTGAACGCCACTACATAAGCCAAAACGGCAGCTACCGACAATCCGATTGTTCCCAATATCCCGGCAACACGTTCGCTCAACTTATGCCCCACAAGTCCCAAAAACAAGAACATGCAAAGCGGAAGTAAAAGTATTATAACTGAATATTCCATATCGATCAATATTTCATTTTATCAAGGTTACGCACTTCAACATTCCGTATATGACGGAAAATATTGATAATGATCGCAATGGCAAGCGCTGTCTCGGCAGCGGCGATGCCTATTGCAAAGAGGGTGAAAAAGAATCCCTCCAATGCCTCGGGATAAAGGTAACGGTTAAACACCACAAAATTGATATCCACCGCATTCAGCATCAATTCAAGGGAAATGAGCATAGCCAGCATATTTTTACGTGTGACGAACCCGTAAACTCCGGCAAAAAACATGATGGTACTTACCACCAAATAGGCAATCATTGGTATTTCCATAGTCTCTTATCTTTTACGGGCAATCATAATGCCACCGATGATACAAGCCAATAACAACACACTGACAGCTTCGAAAGGCAACAGATACTGAAACTTGTCCATACCCATAAGAGCATGCCCTATTTCTTTCATATCTACCTCTCCGGTAATTACGCTGGTAAGCGGTTTCGTGAAAAACGGATAAGTAAATAATGTATATCCGCACACGATTGCACCGAATATCGAAGCAATAAGACCTACTACACGTTTTTTAGGTGTCAACAATTCCGATTTGTCTCCTGGGTGACTCGTCAACAAGATAGAGAAGACGAACAAGACTACGATACCACCGGCATAAACGGCCAATTGCACGGCTCCTAAAAATGTATAGTCAAGCTGGAAATAGATACCCGCCGTCGCAAAAAGCACAAACAGAAGGTAAGTAGCCGCCCGCAATATGCGCCGCGTGGTTACCGTAAGAATCGAACAAACCACGATGACCAATGCAAGCAAGCCGAAGATAACTTGATTTGCTATTTGTTCCATAATGTTAATCAATTATTTTCTGTTGGGTTATCGGTACGATTCAGTTGTTTCACCAACTTCTCACGCGTATAAACGGCATGCTCAAACTCGTTTGTAAATTTGATAGCATGGTGAGGACATGTAGTCACACACAATTGGCAAAAGGTGCAACTACCCAAATCATACACATATTTATCTAACACTCGTTTCGTCTTACCATCTTCGGTGGTAATTTTCGAAGCCTCGATTTTGATTGTCCCATTCGGGCAATTCATCTGACAAATACCGCACGCAATGCACTTGTGCTGTCCGTTTTCGTAATAAATCAAAGTTAACGTACCTCTGAA
>OJOX01000653.1_pt1 | contig 12246 bp, 9 predicted proteins | sample 1598301 | NCBI WGS metagenome assembly OJOX01 (sample SAMN03922480, study PRJEB24848) | human gut metagenome | isolation source: stool sample | host: Homo sapiens | place: Germany | collected 2011-05 | reverse complement strand
CCGTATGCTCCGTGATGAGGGAATAACAGATATTCCTTGTCCAAGAACCATCAATTAGTTTTTCCGCACTATCCCACTCGCTTTTCGTAGGGCGAGCGTCTGTGTGTGCTTGGTTGGCTTTGCGTCCATTGCAATCGTGGTCGTTTGCGGTCGGTGCGTCACTGCCTCGTCAGTCATTTGTGCCGTTGCATCGTGCAACGGCTTTGTGTGACTGACTTTATGCATCCTTGCATACCGACTTTTTGCGACCACTTGTAAGCATCCGTGCTTAAAGCCCTTGGGCACACACGCTAAGGCATCCGTGCCTCTTTATGAACGCTCTGTTGGTTTCGCATCCTTGCGAAACTTTGGGCGTTCATTTCAGGCATCCGTGCCTTGCTTGCCCCTCCCGTTGCACCAATCCTTGTTGTTATCATTAATCTTTGCAAAAGAACATTTATCACTTGCCTTGCTCGCTTGACTTTAAATTAAAAGTGTGCTAAAATAAGTTTACGGAGCGCTGGTGGATAAGCAAGCGCACCTCAGAAAGTGGCGAAGATACCTAGAACAGTAGAAGATACCTAGAACAGTACCGATAATACCACAAGTTGTACCTTGAAACTAAGCAATCCAGCTGGTATAATATAATCAGTCCTAGGATCAAACGAACAAAGGAGGAACAGATATGAAGTTCAACAGCAAACTATTCAGCCAGCTGGTGGCGTATCTGTCAAAAAATGCCAAAGAGCTTAACGGAGAGTATTATCGCAACAGACAGGAACTTTATCAGATATTGGGGACCGCCTGCTGTGCTGAGCCGGAAACAGTGAGATCCTGGACAAGACATGGGAGAGCGCCAAATCCTACTAGCCTGGTCAGACTCGAAAACCTGCTGCAAGTAAAACCCGGATTTTTCGAGATTGGCGATGATGAGGTGCCCAGCACAATGGAGAATTACGCAATTAAAAAGGAGGAAGTAAAAATGATTTCAGATTTTACCAAAAATAAGATTTTTGAACTCAATACTTTATTGAGAGAATATTTTCAAGATATGGATACCACAGATGATAGGCTTTGTAAATTGTCTTGGCAGGTAGACACTTTAAGAATCACTGTACCAAAAAAAATTTATGATGAGACAGAACGGTTTATTCGGAAAGATCTGGAAGACTTTGTGTCAGACGAGGAAGGAGGGGACGATGAAAAAGCCTATTTCGAACGCCTTAAAAAGCTTTTCGCCCTAGCTGACAGATGGGAAGACATAGCGACTCAATCACTTATGCCGTATATGATCTAACAAGGTAATATTTGGAAACCGCTGTTGAGTACGGCGGTTTCTTTTTTCAGCACTCGTCAAAATGGTGTCCGGTAGTATAGCCATAATTCTTTAACAGCACCCACATCACCCCACCGTGACCGCCACTCCGCACTATCCCTTGCCATGCACTATATTCTTGGCTCCCTTGAGTAAAGGTGAGCTTCTGTTGCTGAGCTTTGCTCAGCCAACTATTGAGGGATTGCTACACCACCCTTTGCCTCGCACTAACCCTTACCATACCCGCAAACAACTGTACCCAAATAAACCGATATACAACAAAAAGATTGAGTTTCAAAAAACGTGCCACAGGCACCTTTTTTGAGAATGACAAAGCAATAATTTATAAGTTCAGGGAAACTTTTTATCTTGCAAAAAGTTTCCCTGACCCTTCAAAAAATCGCTTTATATTAAGAAATTTCGCTTTCTGCGGAAAGCGATTTAAGGCTCCGCCTTAAAAATCTGCAACCTTTTGAAAAAGGTTGACTAAAACTTTTAATTTCCCACTTTCAACTATTATCGCCGGTAACGTAAGCTAAGCAAAGCTCAATCAAATAGAACGGAGAACAGTCAGCGGCGACCCGCCGCAAAAAAAGCGGTCACAGCATATCACTGTAACCGCTTTTATTGATTATTGCTTTGTTGTAACCCCGCCGTATCGCTACCGATTGCCAATTGCAAACGCCATAAAAGGCGGAATTGTCAGCGGCGACTCGCCGCCGCCTTAGTCCTCAAGCCCCTTGAGTGCCTGGAATTCTTCCTTCTTGATTCTTATTTTGCCGTCCTTGATCAGCTTTACATCCTCCCTCTTGAATGCCGTAGCGGCGGCATCGGGATTCTTGTCGAGCTTTACCTTGAGTACGCCTGTCAGCAGGTTTGCATCCTCAACGATGCCTCTGCCCTCGGCTGTTTCCACAAGAGCGCCGACCTTAGGAGTTATCGCAAGAAGTTCCTCATAGCAGTTCTGCTCATATTTAAGACAGCACATAAGTCGTCCGCAGGTGCCTGAAATCTTTGTGGGATTCAGCGACAGCGATTGCTCCTTTGCCATCTTTATAGACACCGGCTGAAATTCTCCGAGAAAAGTCTTGCAGCAGAACGGTCTGCCACAGATTCCAAGTCCGCCGAGCATCTTCGCCTCGTCACGCACACCAATCTGACGCAGCTCTATTCTTGTACGGTAAACCGATGCAAGATCCTTTACAAGCTCTCTGAAATCCACTCTGCTTTCAGCTGTGAAATAAAATAATATCTTGCTTCCGTCAAAGGTACAGTCAATATCAATAGGCTTCATTTCCAGCTTATGCTCGGCTATTTTCTGAGCAAAGACCTTCATTATCTCCTGCTCTTTTTCACGGTTCTTCTTCTGCGTTTCAAGATCCTTGTCGGTAGCTATGCGGATTATGCTCTTGAGCGGCTGTACCACCTTGTCGTCCTCAATCTCACGGTTCGCTATAACGACCTCGCCGCACTCAACGCCTCTTGCGGTTTCCACTATAACGTGACTTCCGCACTTGACCGTATTTTTATTCGGGGAAAAGTAGTATATCTTCCCGACATCCTTGAATCTGACTCCTATAATTTCAGTCATTTTTACCCTTTCTTATTTGCCTATTGTAAAACAGCAAACAGCTTTGCAGGTATATATGCCTGCATCAGCTTTACATTTATATTAGTTCCGTCCATAAGCGCAAAGGCGTTCAGCACCTCGTACAAGGCATACAGCCTTGCCTTAGTCAGACATAGCAAAGGCTCGCCGCCGGTTTCAAGCGCTCTGAGCGACTCGGTCACATTCTCGTACAGTATCGTTATTACCCCGTACAGATCCTCCCTTGTCGTGCAGGCGGTCATTGCAGCTGCGGCCGAATATTCGTCCTTCTTCGATAATGCCTCTGTCACCTTTTTGGCTGTATCATACAGCTTTATGCGCTTTTCGTCAGAGAGTATATCCCGTATTCTGCCCGGATTTGTCCCGTACAGCTCTACCGCCCGTTTCGCCGTGTCGCTGTCATAACCGTTGTATTCAAGACAGGAAATGCATTCTTCCGCCGTCATGTCCGATACCGGTATGCACACGAGCCTCGACTTTATCGTTTCAAGTATCTGCGAGGTGTTTGAGCAGGTGAAAATGTAACGGTTATATTTTGACGGCTCTTCTATCGCTTTGAGCAGAACGTTCTGCTGCTCCTCCGTCATTTCCTCGCAGTCCTCATAGATGAAAACACGGGTGTCGCTGTCATTGGGGAGCGTTGAAGCAAAGCATACATTATCACGCACGCTTTCCTTGCTGTACTTTTCGCCCTTGGCATAGATAACGTCTGCGTGTTCGCCCGATATGATATTCCGACAGCTCCTGCATCTGCCGCACGGCATATTGTTTTCGGGATTACGGCACAGATACAGCATAGCGCACCACTTGGCGAAGGTGCGCTTGCCTATGCCTTTTTCACCCGTCAGCATTATTCCGTGGGGAAGCCTGTCGCTTTCTGCTGTTTCCGCCAGCAGAGCAGTCTCACGCTGTTTGCCGAACAGCTTTATGCTGTCACAGCTTGCATTGCTTGCAGACATCAGACTTTCTCAAATCTCTCTATGTTCGTCACGAAGATAGTCGCACCGCCGACAAATACCTCGACAGGAAAGCTGGTGTAGCTTCCTACGCCGTATGATGCGGCAGAAGGAACAAACTGCTTTCTCTTGTGCGAATGATCCTTGATAATCTCGATTATCTCGTCTATCTTGTCGTCCTCAGAGCAGATAAGAAATGTCGTGTTTCCTGACATTAAAAATCCTCCGGTCGAGGCAAGTTTGGTGGCCTGAAAGCCAGATTTTGTAAGTGATGATGAAACTGAATGAGCATCATCATTATTTACGATTGCATATATTAATTTCATAAAGATTACCGTCCTTTCTGTATCGGGCTATCCTTGTGAGTTTGAATTTCGAAATAATTATAACACATTTTCTGTATAAAGTAAAGGCAAAACGCATAAACTTCACCGCAAACTTTTGATACGGACCTGATTTTTTGCCGCAGAAATATCCGTTTTTGCGAAAAGCTCACCTTCAGCATAAATCATCAACGTGACGGTTTTCTGCATATTGTCCGTAAACGTACACTGCAAGCGGTTTCACGGCCTGTTTTTTGCAAAGTACCTTCATCGTTTTTCATCACCTGTGATTTATGCCTGTTTTTTTTCGTCAGACAACTATCGGAATATCGGCTATTCCCTTGTCACGAAGTGCCCTTGCGGCGTCTATCGTGACCACCTCGCCCGGCATTATAAGCGGGATTCCCGGCGGACACGGCGCAACCGCACCTGCGCACACCTTGCCGACCGTCATCATCACCGGCAGTCTCACCTTTCCCGAGAAGTACGCCTTCGCCGGTGAGCAGGCGGTCTGTGTCCTGATATGGACAGGCGGCGAGGGCAGGCTCCTTACGAAAACCGACCTCGGCGTATTCGCCTTCAGCACCATCTTTATCGTCTCAAAATCGACATCCGTCGAGCCGCTTCCGAACAGCAGTACACAGCGGTATTCGTCCGCATATTCGCACTCTATGCCGAATTCCTTCAGCATCTCAGCCATAGCAAAGCCGGTCGAATGCACCGCCGCACAATCGAATGTCACCTTCATATAATCGCTTTGGCTCAGCACATATCCCATATCGGCACAGTGCCGCTTCAGCGCCGTTACCTTGTTGCATATTTCCGCTATATGAAAGGGTTTCTCGGCTATTGTACGGTTGCATCTGTCAAGGCTGTCAAGGATAAGATAGCTCGGGCTTGAGGTCGCCGTGAGAGCCATCGCCTCCTTTGCCATAGCGCAGTATTTCTCGTTTGCTATATGCAGATACGCTCCGCCCGTAAGCACGGGGAGCGTCTTGTGGGCGCTGTCCGCACACATATCCGCACCGAGCGTCATCGGGTGCAGATCGACAGGAGCAAATTTCAGATATGCGCCGTGTGCGTTGTCAACCAGTAAAGGTATACCGTGCGAATGGCACACCTCCGCTATAGCGGAAATATTGCTCATACCGCCGTAATAATCAATTGAATTTATAAATACCGCAAGCGTTCTTGAATTGATTTTTGCCTCTATGCTTTCGGGCGTAACGGCGGCGCTGAGGTATTCTTCGGGATATACCCAGGACGGAATAAGCCCCAGCAGGACGCAGGAATTTATAAAGCTGCGGTGCGAATATCTGCCGGCGATAACGTGATCCTTGCCGTTGCCCCTCAGCTTTGCGAGGGTGAGCATTGTCTGTATCGCAAGCGTACTTCCCGAGCAGGAGTACAGCGTTCTCTTACTGCCGAACAGCTTTGATGCGTTTTTCTCGCTTTGCGCTATTATGCCCTTTCCGCCGTTTGTGTCGGTATCATAAAGGCTGTCCGCTCCGTCAATTTCGGTAATGTCAAGCTGATCCTCCGTTCCCTTATGCCCCGGCATATAACAGCGTATCGTATGACTTTCACTGTTCTTTACAAGAAAATCGTGTATCGGCGTTGTCATTTCTTCGGCAAAATCTGAAATTTCCATATACTCTCCTTCTTAGTGCGTCTGTCCTTTTCCCGTTTGGATAAGCAAATATCCCATATCAGTTATTATTCTAACATATTCTTACGATATTTTCAATTTTTTTGCGATAAAAAACAGAAAAAAGGTTGAATTATTCCGTAAATTTAATTATAATTATAATCAGCAGTAATTATATTATCGAAGCTCCGATAAAAAATCGGTATCAGCAAAAATCAAAATACGGAAAACCGAAAAATCAAAAAAGCTATGTAAACCTACACGGGTTTACGGGATTTATGGTACAATCAGTGATATTTTTAATGAAAGGGAGTAAATAAAATGCCGGCACCTAAAAGGAGAGGCAGACCGAGAAAAGAAGAATCTGCCGCAAAAAATACAAGCGAAAATAAAAAGACCACAGCTAAATCAGCCACAGCAAAGAAAACTACGGCAAAGAAGCCGTCAGCATCTGCTAAAAAGACGCTGAAACCGCAGGGAGATACGGTTTTTGCACTTGATATAGGCACAAGGACGGTCGTAGGCGTACTGGGTTTTATGGACGGCGAAACCTTCCGTGTGACCGATACCGAGAGCGTTCCGCATCTGAAGCGTGCAATGATAGACGGACAGGTAGAGGATATTGAGCAGGTAGCAAAGGTAGCACGCACCGTAAAGGAAACGCTTGAGCAGAGAAACTCCATCAGGTTGACAGAGGTTTCTGTAGCCGCCGCAGGCCGTGCGCTCAAGACCTACCGTGTGTCGATGGATTTTGACGTTTCGGACAAGAACACTATCACAGCGGATATGGTACGCACAATGGAGTGCGAAACGATACAGAAGGCACAGAAAGGGATAGACGAGAAGTACAGCAACGAGGACGCTGTATTCTACTGCGTGGGTCACTCGGTAGTGCATTATTATCTTGACGATTACGCAATGGTAAACCTTGAGGGGCATAAGGGCGACAAGGTCACTATAGAGCTTATAGGCGCATTCCTGCCCGAGGTCGTAGTGGAGGGTCTGTATGCCGCTACGGACAAGACGGGTCTTAAGGTAAAGAGCATGACACTCGAGCCTATCGCCGCAATGAACGTGATAATCCCGCCGGAGATACGGCTTATCAATATTGCTCTCGTGGATATAGGCGCAGGTACGTCTGATATTGCGATAGCCCGTGACGGCGCTATAGTAGCCTATGCGATGGCAACAGTCGCAGGCGATGAGATAAGCGAGGATATTGTAAGGAAATTCTTCGTTGATTTCAATATGGCGGAGAGCATGAAAATACAGGCGAGCGGCGACACGGACAGCATTACATACCGTGACATTTTCGGCAGGGAGCAGACAATATCTAAGGCTGATTTCTTCGAGAAATGCAGTCCGTCCGTTGACAGCCTTGCGGATGTGATAAGTCAGACGGTATGTGACGCAAACGGCCAAAGCCCTGCCGCAATGTTCCTTATAGGCGGCGGAAGTATGGCTAACGGCCTTGCGGACGCACTTGCGGACAAGCTCGGAATAGATCACGGAAGGGTCGCTGTAGGCGGTCAGGAATTTATGAAAAACGTTGATGTGGGCGACAGGAAGCTGGGCCCTGAGTATGTAACTCCTGTCGGCATTGCGGTCACTGCCTGCACCAACATGGCGTATGATTTCTCGACCGTGACGCTAAACGGCGAGCAGGTAAGGGTGTTTGATACAAAGTCGCTCAGCGTATTTGAGCTTCTCGGCTCGGCAGGCTTCAAAACCTCTCAGATAATGGGTCACAGCGGCGCCGGACTTAAGTTCACTCTTAACGGCGAAACGAAGATGCTCAAAGGCACTGCGTTTATTCCTGCGGTAATCACTGTAAACGGCAAGCCTGCCGCACTCACAACAAAGATAAAGCAGGGTGACAGCATAACGCTTACGCCTGCAGTGAATGGCGAAAACGCACACGCATTTATCCGTGATTATGCGGACGATATTTCAAGGGTAAGCGTCATATTCTGCGGTGAAAATGCGGTAGCCGGAAAACGTGCCTACGCAAACGGAAAAGAAGTCGGCAAGGACTATGAGATACAGCCGCTTGACAATATAGAGATACACGACGCAAGAACGCTCGGAGCGTTCCTTATGCAGTACGGCGGAGATACGCAGACCGCAACCGTATATGTAAACGGCGAGGAGAAGCCCGAAAGCTATATTCTTTGTGACGGAGATATACTGGGCTTTGATAAAGGCTCGTCTTCTGAAGCGGTACAAGCCGCCGTTGCCGCTGAGAGCGCATCGGGAGTGCAAACGGCTGAGAATATACAGACAGCAGAGCAGGGAAATTTTGTATCCGTAATCTTCAACGGCGTTCCGACCGATCTTCCCGAAAAGGAGAGCAAAACTCCGTATATGCTTATAGACCTGTTTGAAAGAGCAAATATTGATATTGAAAATCCCACACGCAGAATTGTGCTTACGGTAAACGGGAAAAGTGCGAAGTTCACCGACAAGATACAGTCGGGCGACATTGTGGTAATAAAGCAGGAGGACTGACTTGCATATCAGGAAACTAACGGCACTCACGCTTGCCGTCATAATGCTTGCCGGCTGTTCGGAAATCGACTATTCATCAGTGGCTTCCGATAACAGTGCGGATGCCTCGTCAAACGGGGAAACGTCTGTACCGCAGGCGATTATTGTGACCGAAAATAAAACCAAAGAATACAAAATCAACAAATCAAATTTCAGCTATGTTCTTGAAGCGGAAAAGACGGAAGGAACAAAGCTGATCTCGGATGACAGAAAGTACAGCGGCGAGGGATATATCACAGTGGGCGCTTACAAATCGGTATCGTTTGATATGGAAGTGCCTTCGACGCAGTTTTACGATATTGCGATAACCGCACTGTCCGACGACGGCGGAAGCATCACTCTTATTGTTGACGGCGACAAGCAGATAAACAGCGAAAACGGCAGTTATAAGCGTATGAACGGCGAGCTGTACGGAGCGTATAACATAGTACAGAGCGATACGTTCGAGAGCCATTCGTTATGTCCTGTATATCTTACGCAGGGAATGCACAGGATAACTCTCCAAACGGTAAAAAACAGCGTTTCTTTAGACAAGATAACTGTAAAGAACACGGAAAAAGCGGACGAAAAGCGTTACTCGCAGGCAGGAACGTGGATCTCGGGCAAGGATGTAAATACCGACCGTATTGAGCTTATGGATTATCTCAAAAGCATTTACGGCAGGAAAACGCTTACGGCACAGGCCGTAACGCCTAACACGAATACCGAAATTGACGCAATCGTAAAGAACACGGGACGGTTTCCTGCGATAAGAGCGAGCGATTTAAGATATTATACGGCAAGCGGTGCAAAGCTGGTGAAAAACAATACGGATATTCAGCTTTCGCAGGAATGGACGAAAAACGGCGGTATAGTGTCATACGCATGGTACTGGTATACGCCCATAGGAAAGCCTACCTTCTACCGTGACGAAAGCACATTTGACATCGGTGCGGCTGTAAGCGACTATGAGGATCTGGCGGTAATGAATGAGGAATCGCTGGCACAGCTTCTTGAGGACGAAACAATATCAGAGGAATGCTATGCTGTGCTGTCGGATATGGACGCAATAGCAAAACAGCTTTCCGTTCTCAAGGACAGCGGTGTTACGGTGCTTTTCCGACCGCTGCCTGCAAGCAGTGCGGGGCTGTACTGGTGGGAAAAGAACAGCAAGACTTATAAATGGCTGTGGCAGACTATGCACAGACGCTTTGACGAGCTGTACGGGCTGTCAAACCTGCTGTGGATATACACGGCGGATATTGACCCTCTGATGTTCCCCGGTGACGATTATGTCGATATAGTCGGCTGTGACGTATATGACAATACTGATACCGCTCATCTTGCGGCGATGTATGCAACGGATTCATTAACGCTGAACAAGCGTATGCTGGCACTCACGGAGTGTGCCGTATATCCGGACCCCGACATAATGGCAAGGGATAACGCAATGTGGCTGTGGACGGCTATGTGGAACGGTAAATATCTTATCAACGAAAGCGGAGAGCTGACGGGCGACTATATATCGGTAGAACAGCTGAAGAAATTCTACAATCACGAGGCTACTGTCACAAGGGACGAAATAGGAAAACAGGAAGAATAACAGGCGGTGAAACAAGGTGAGCGGAAAACAGAAGATATACGATAAGCTGATAAGCGGCAACGCTTCCGTACAGAACCGTTATTTTTCCTTCGTTTCATCTCACAGCAGGCTTCACGGGATAATGCCTGCAGCGGCGTGGGGGTACGCATTGCTGTTATATCTTAAGTACAGCGTGTTTCATTTTCCCGACAGGAAATTCGGAGAATACTCGCTGTCGGCTGAGGAAACGGCGGAGCTTTTGTGTAAAGCAGATGTAGTATCTTTTGATATTTTCGATACGCTGATTTTCCGCAGTGTTTCCCCAAAAGAAGTTTTCGACAATACGGGCAGGACGCTTGGCATAGAAAATTTCGGCAAAATCAGGGCAGACAGTGAAACTGAGGCGAGAAAAGAAAAGAAAGAGCCGTGCATAAATGATATTTACCGCATTATAGCCGTGAAAGCAGGGCTTACGGACGATGCCGCAGAAGAAGCCGTGAAAGCCGAATGCGATGAGGAATTTTCGGTTTGCCGTGCCGACCCGTTCATGCTTGATGTGTACGGCAGGGTAATCTCCTGCGGGAAAACGGTCATTATCACGACCGATATGTATCTTACCGAAGGCGTTATCTCAAAGCTGCTTTGCGACAACGGGTTTAGCGGTTATGAAAAGCTGTTCGTTTCGTGCGAATACGGGTGCGGAAAATCGGACGGAGGGCTGTATCGGATAATTAAAAAAGAGTACGGCGGCAAGAGGATCGTTCATATGGGGGATAATTATATGAGCGATGTCCTGACTGCAGGAAAAGCCGGGCTTGAAGCGGTGTATTATCGCAGAAAAGCATAGATAAAGTGAAATCCGACAGGGTGTTCCTGTCGGATTTTAGTTTGTGGAAAAGTATGTTTTTTCAAAAAAGTGCTTGTCCTTAATCCCTAACCCCAAACCCCTTCCCCGTGGGAAGGGACTATATTACTGGGGCTACCGCCCCTAGACCCTGTCGGGGGCTACGCCCCTGCGACCCCATTTTTAAAAATTATATAGGTTTTTCGACAGAGTGAAATCCGACAGGGTGTTTCTGTCGGATTTGTTTTTATATGTCTTTAAAATCCCATTCGGGAGTATACTCGAAGGTAGCACTTTCTTTATCCTGTGTGTAGCCGTCAAAGCCAAGCTGAGCGGCATAATCGGTGACCGAGTTATATTCAAATGTGGTAAGTTTTCTTGAAAGATTCTTTATTTCAAGGGCTTTTCCGCAAGGTGTGTACTGGCGCATAAGGCTTATCCTTATATCGCTTACAGGAACGGTGGCTTTAAGTATATCAAGCACCTTCATACTGTCGTGACGGCAACCGGGAAGTACGAGGTGGCGGACAAGAACGCCCTTTTTCATCATACCGTTTTCATCAAACTGTATCTTTCCTGTCTGCCTGTACATTTCCGCAATCGCCTTTACCGCAACGGACGGGTAGTCGGGCACGGAGGAATATTCACGGGCAAGGTCGGGAGAGGCATACTTGAAATCGGGCAGGTAAATGTCAATCAGCCCGTCAAGCATTTTCAGCGTTTCGACCTTTTCGTATCCGCCACAGTTATAAACTACCGGTATATGAAGCTGTGACTTTATGCTTTTCAGTACATCGGCTATAATATCGGCATAATGAGTGGGCGTTACAAGGTCGATATTATGCGCACCTTTTTCCTGAAGCTCAAGCATTATTTCACCGAGCCTTTCCGGTGTTATTTCCTTGCCGCAGCCGTCACGGCTTATGGGCATATTCTGGCAGAATATACATTTCAGCGAACAGCCGGAAAAGAATATCGTTCCTGCGCCCCTGCCGTCCGTTCCGGAAATGCACGGCTCTTCGCCGAAGTGGAGTGACGCTTTGGCTGTTTTAAGTCCTTTTACGGAGCAGGCGCCTGTTGTTTTACTGCGGTCTATACGGCAGTTGCGTGGGCAAAGTGTACATAGTGGCATATTGTTCTCCTTTAAAAAACCGCTCCTGTTACGGAGCGGTCAGGTCTGTAGAAAAAGTCTTATATTTGAAGTACTTCTGTTATATCATTCAGCTTTGCCTGCGATAGCAAGCTACCGATAGTTCTTTTTGTCGGACAGCACTTCTCGGGTTCGCTATTCGAATCAATGCACCTGTCAATATGAAAGAGGGAGACAACCAAAGGGATCAGGGAGAGGGACTGCCGCCCCTATCCCTGTCCCTTAGGTTTTCTCCCTCTTGGCTCCCTCTTTCCTTACTCATACCCTTACCCCGCTGGGGTGTTGGCGAAACTCGTAAAACTACCTGAACATTG